>FSZM01000077.1_pt1 | contig 49428 bp, 41 predicted proteins | sample 1638831 | NCBI WGS metagenome assembly FSZM01 (sample SAMEA3914813, study PRJEB12502) | metagenome | biome: forest; material: soil | place: Canada | collected 2011-07-07 | depth 0.3 m
AATGGACTTGTCCTGATTGTGGCGCGAAGCATCATCGCGACGTCAACTCGGCCAGGAACATTGCCGCGGCGGGACGTCGCCGTCCAGCAGTGGGAATCCTCGTCCTTTCCGCGCAAGCGGCAGCCGTAGGCTGAGGGCGAGGAGGACGGAGCGCCAGCAAAAGCTGGCAAGAGATAGTCGATGAAAGTTCGATACAGGAAAGAAATAGCAAATCATCCTGGCCCCGAGTCATGCGGTGCGCGTCGCGAGACGCAGGCCGAAGCGTTGACAGGGGAAACGACAGGCCAGCCATTGAGCCGCGAAATAACCACTTTAGGATGCCGACGATGTCGTCCTTATCGGAAGGCCATATGACACATGACGATAATTGCGAGCCATGTCTCAATCCTGCGCGGTCAGAGACCCTGAGCATGTCGGGAAATTTCTTGCACAGAAGCTGGGAGATCTCACCGGCGCCCGTCGGAGCATTGATGGGCGGGGCGGACAAGGCCAATGGCCGCAAACCCGTCGTCTACGCCGATGAGAAGTCGGATACGCCCGTAGTACCTGAGAAGCTGCCGAACAAGGGGATTGGTCCTGCGGAGGCGGTGGAGGAAAGGGGTGTAGCCAAGGGGAACGCCAACGAGTCACCCACGTGCCGGGCACAGGACCGGACCAACGTGTCGATGGGACTTGAAGGTGTACGTCAGAAGGCCCGGTCAGATCGACGGGCACGGTTCACGTCGCTATTGCATCACGTCACGCCCTCGCTGCTGGTTGAGAGCTTTTATGCCCTCAAGAAGAATGCGGCGTCCGGCGTGGACGATGTGACGTGGAGGGAATACGAGGGTCAACTTTACGGTCGGGTACATGGTCTGCACCGGGAGATACACACCGGGGCATACAAAGCGCTGCCATCGCGAAGGGCGTATATATCGAAGGCGGACGGCAGCAAGCGTCCTCTGGGGATTGCTGCGATTGAAGACAAGATCGTGCAACAGGCCATCTCAACGGTACTGAGCGCAGTCTATGAGGAAGACTTTCTCGGATTCTCATATGGGTTCCGTCCCGGACGCAGCCAGCACCAAGCGCTGGATGCACTCTGGGTTGGGATAGAGAGACGCAAGGTAGGCTGGATCTTAGACGCTGACATCAGCGACTTTTTCGGTTCCATCGACCACGAGTGGATGGAGCGGTTTCTGGCCCACCGGATTGCGGACAAACGCGTGTTGCGTTTGATTCGCAAATGGCTCAAAGCAGGTACAATCGAGGACGGAAAGCGGATTGTTGCCGAGAAAGGAGCGCCGCAGGGTGCTGTGATTTCACCCCTGCTCAGCAATATTTATCTGCACTACGTATTCGATTTATGGGCACATCACTGGCGCAGGCATCAAGCGTATGGCGATGCCATACTGATCCGCTATGCGGATGACAGTGTGATGGGATTTCAGCACGAAAATGAAGCGAAACGTTTCCTTGCAGCGATGGAGGAACGCCTTGCTCGTTTTGGGCTGAAACTACATCCAGAGAAGACTCGGCTGATTCAGTTTGGGCGTTATGCCGCGTTCTGGCGGCGGCGACATGGACTGGGCAGGCCGGAAACGTTTGACTTCTTGGGATTTACCCATTGTTGCGGGGCGACGCGCAAAGGCCGCTTCAAGATCGTGCGGTTAACGATCAAGAAGCGCATGATCGCGAAGTTGAAGGACATCCGTGACAGCGTCAAGAAACGCATGCATGAACCGGTGAAGGTGATGGGGAAATGGCTGGGCGCGGTAGTTACGGGATATTTCAACTACCACGCCGTGCCAGACAACCTGAAGAGATTGGAAAGTTTCCGTGGCGAAGTCATTCGCATCTGGCTAAGGGCGCTCAGGCGCCGAAGTCAGAGACATCGGATGCCATGGAGCCGATTCAAACATCTTGCCAATAAGTATCTGCCACACGCACGTCCGCTGCACCCGTACCCGCTAAAACGGTTTGGCGTCACCACCTGAGGCAGGAGCCCAGTGCGAAATGTGGCGCTGAAATAAATGTGGCGTTCAGTGCATTTTCCCTATGGCACCGGGCGGTTGAACGCCACATAAGTTTTTGAGGAGTAACGTTGGATCTCCGCAATCCCGAATGGAGATCCGATCATGTTCGATACACTTTTTCACTATCCCCGCGTGTTGGCACGCCACAGCGAAGGACCGTTTGCCCCGGAGCGCGAACGGTACCTGCAATTTTGCGCAAGCTGCGGCACGGCGCAATCGACGCTCTTGGGTACGGCGAGCGAATTGCTGGTCATCGCCTCCAGAATCGATTTGGCGGGCAGTCGAACCGTCTCGTTGGCAGAGATCGGCATCGCAGCGGATCGATGGGTCGCCTACCAGCGCCGACAACACCGCATCAAATCTTTAAAATATTCCCGCGAGCGCTTCATTTACACGGCCACGTCCTGGTGCCGGTTCCTGGGCCGTTTGGAGTGTTCAGACAGTCCGCTTCCCGCGTATATCAGTGCCGTCGATGCATTCGCCGAGTGCATGCTCAAGGACCGCGGCCTCTCTCCGAAGACTGTCCATAACTATTATTGGCACGCTCACACGTTTCTTCGCTGGCTTGACGAACAGGGCGCCTGCCTTGCAGACCTGCGCCTCGATCAGATCGATACGTTTATCGCCCTCAAGGGTAGCCAAGGTTGGTGCCGCGTGTCGATTTCTTCGATTGTGTATGCGTTACGGGCCTTCCTTCGATATTGCGCCGAACATGGTCGATGTTCGGCACAACTGGGTGCTGGAATTGAAGGCCCGAGGCTGTTCAGGCAAGAGGGTCTGCCGGTGGGACCAAATTGGACGGATGTCAGGCGGCTCATCGCGTCCGTCGACACTGGCCAACCTCGGGATATCCGGGACCGGGCCATTTTTTTACTGCTCGCCATCTATGGATTGCGTGCTGGCGAGGTAACCGCACTCACGCTGGCTGACGTCGAATGGGAGAAGAATCTTCTTCACGTCAGCCGCTCGAAGCAGCGACGCAGGCAGGACTACCCGTTGACTGCGGAGCTCGGCGAAGCGATTTTTCGCTATCTGCAAGAGGCACGGCCTCGCTGCCTCTGTCGGTCACTATTTCTGACCGTCAAAGCGCCAATCCGTCGCCTGGACAGCAGCAGTCTGCACTATCTGGTACGTTCCCGCATGGATGCGCAAGGCATTGAGTGTCCGCGACGAAACGCACATGCCCTGAGACACGCCTGCGCGGCGCACCTGGTTGCCGAGGGATTTTCCCTCAAGCAGATCGGCGACCATCTGGGACACCGCAGCCCCTACGCAACAAGAACCTACGCCAAAGTCGATCTTGCCGGGTTGAGGCAGGTTGCCGACGTGGATCTGGGAGACCTGTTATGAGACTCGCGCAGACGGTGACCACCTATGTGGACTATAAACAAGCCATGGGCATGCGTTTTGCCACTGAAGCGCGCACCCTGAAATCCTTTTGCACCGCGTTCGGCGACGTCGATATGGATCAAATAAGTTCTGATCAAGTCGGACATTGGCTAACCGGCAATGGACCAATCACGCTCTTTTACCATCGCAAGCTCAGCGCGCTTCGGGGCCTGTATCGCTTCGCGCTGGCCCGCGGCTATGCCAGCGTGTCGCCGCTTCCCGCAGCATCGCCCCGCAATGCGCGTGTCTTCGTTCCATATATTTATTCCCGGGACGAGATCCGACGGCTTCTCGATGCCACGAACGACCGGGAGCGATGCAATTTGTCGTCGCCAACCTGCCGCACTCTTCTCTTGCTCCTCTATGGCGCGGGCTTGCGAATCGGCGAAGCCATCAGGTTAAACGTGGCAGATGTCGATTTACAGGAGGGGATCTTGCTTATTCGCGAAAGCAAGTTTTACAAGACCCGCCTGGTGCCGGTAGGCAAAGACCTCAAGGCAGTATTGGGGCAATATGCGAGCCGACGACAAACCACCCCCGCGGCAGATTCGCCGTTTTTGTTGACCCAACGGCGGCAACGCCTCTCCTGTGGAGCCGCAGAGTACGCGTTCCGGCAACTGTGCAATAAGGCTTGCGTGCAACGGGACGATCATTCCCGTTATCAACCAAGGCTTCACGATCTTCGACACGCCTTTTGCGTCTCCAGGCTGGTTTCATGGTACCGAGACGGCGCCGACGTGCAGCGCCTGCTGCCACAACTGGCAACCTATCTCGGCCATGTCAATATCGCCGCCACGCAACGCTACTTGACGATGACCCCGGAATTGCTGCGGGAAGCCAGCCAGCGCTTCGAACGCTTTGCCTTGGGAGAAGACGATCATGCGTGATACGACTCTTCTGGGACCGTGGATCCGACGCTTCCTGCTTGAATACCTGATTGATGAACGCAATCTCGCCCGTAATACCCAGCATGGCTACCGGGACACATTGCGCCAGATCCTTCCTTTTGTATCGGACAAAATGGACAAGCCGGTCGATCGCCTGACCGTAACCGATATCTCCGCCCAGCTCGTCCGCGACTTCTTGTTACACATCGAAACCATGCGCGGCTGCTGCATCGCAACGCGCAACCAGCGACTCGCCTGCATCCATGCGCTGGCCCGCTTCATCGGCGGCCACAGCCCGGAGCATATCGAGTGGTGTACCCAAGTACGCTACGTTCCGTTCAAGAAGACCGCGAGGCCAAACGTTCCATATCTGGACAAAGTCGAAATGAACGCGCTATTGGCGGCGCCAGACCAAAGCACAGCGCAAGGCCGCCGAGATCACGCGTTGCTGCTGTTTCTCTACAACTCGGGCGCGCGGGCAGACGAGGCGGCGCATCTACCGATCGGCAATGTCGACTTACATGGCCACAGTGTCCGCCTCAATGGCAAGGGCGGCAAGCAGCGCCTGTGTCCGTTGTGGCCGAACACGATCGCAGAGTTGGCCGCCACCGTTGCTCAACGACCGCTCGAAGAATACGTATTTCTCAACCGTTGTGGACGGCCGATTACGCGTTTCGGCATTCATACGCTGGTGGAACGGTACGCACAAATAATCAAAGCATCAATGCCGTCCCTTGCTGCCAAGCGCGTTAGCCCACACAGCATCCGGCACTCGACGGCCTCGCATCTGCTGCACGCCGGCGTCGACATCAATACCGTACGCGCTTGGCTCGGCCACGTCTCGCTTGATACGACCAATATTTACGCGGAAATCGATCTGGAAGGAAAGGCGAAGGCGCTGGCAAAATGCGAGGTCAAGGAAAAGGACACGACCACGCGACGATGGACCGGCGACCCCGCATTGATGGCATTTTTGCGGTCACTGTGAAAAATTTTATGTGGCGTTCAACCGCCCGGTGTCATAGGGAAAATGCACTGGACGCCACATTTATTTCAGCGCCACATTTCGCACTAAATGTGGTGAACCACATTTAGTGCGTCAATTACGCACGCTGGGATCTGTGCGGGGGGCGCGGAGCAATCCGCGTCCCTACCGCGACTCAAACGCCCAGGCCGCACGGCGTTGTCACCGTGACCACGCTTGCACCTTGCGCGCAACACCTGAAGGTAAATAAACGAAATCGTTTTCCGTTTCCCCGCTCGGCGATTGGCTTTTCGGTAATAATGGCCTCTGGTCAATATTCTGGAACCGAATAAGCCAGCTATGCCGTCGTTTGGGAAACTACTATCACCTTGGCTGAGAATGGGCATGTATTCCCGTCTGTTCGCGCCGGTCTTTCTGATCATCGCCATCGTGGTCGGCATCCGCTATACGCTGCTGATCGAATCCGGAACCGCCAGCGCCAACGCCAGCTATCAGCGCGAGGCAAAGGAACTGGGCGACGTCCTGGTCAGCACGCTGCAGCCGGCGCTGGGTAGGGCCGACCGTTCGGCCCTCGACACGGCACTGGCCAGCGCGCTGCTGCTCAATCCCGACCTGAGCAAGGTGCAGCTGAACTACGCGGACGGCCACCTGGAAGCGCACCGTCCGCCACGCGACGGCAGCGGCGTGCCGCACTGGTTCCGCAACCGCCTGCCGGTCATGCCGCTGCATGAGGTACGCGCCATCGGCGCCGGCGCCGTCGTGGAGCTGTCGTTCGACCCCGCCCTGCCGCAGACGCAGGTATGGAATACGGTGCGCCAACAGGCCACGCTATCGGCCATCAATATCTCCATCGTCTACCTCCTGCTGGGCCTCATCATCTACACCACCAAGCGCATGCTGGCGCGTCTGACCGAAGCCACCGAACGCTTCCAGCAGGGCGACCACAAAGTGCGCCTGCCGGTGCGCGGCACGCTGGAGGCGCGCGCGCTGGCCAGCACCTTCAACAACATGGCGGAAAAAGTCCAGGCGCTAGTGCTGTCGCAGCAACAGAACCAGCTCGATCTTGGCGCCCAACTGGAACGCACGCTGGAAGCCCAGCGCCAGTTGCAGGCCGAGAAGGAACGCATCGAAGTCACGCAGGCCTCGATCGGCGACGCCGTCATCACCACCGACATCTGCGGCAAGGTCGAATCGCTCAACGAAGTGGCGCAGCAGCTGACCGGTTGGAGCGAACAGGAAGCGCGCGGCAAGGACCTGCATCAAGCCTTTGTACTGGCGAATAATTTCGGCCAGCATTCACTGCTGAAGGCGATGTCGGCGATCCATGCCGGCGGCGGCGTGGTCAAGGTGGCCAACCAAAGCCTGCGCCACCAATCGGGCCAGACCTTCGCGGTCGAATACACGGCCGCTGCGATCCGCGCCGCCAGCGGCGAAGTGCAAGGCTCGGTGCTGGTGTTCCGCGACGTCAGCGAGAAGCGCCAGCTGATCCAGCAGATGTCCTGGCAATCCAATCACGACATCCTGACCGGCCTGCCCAACCGCAGCGCGCTGGCCGCACGCTTCGAGCAGGAGCTGGCCCGTGCCCGCGAGGAAGATTATCTGCTGGCAGTGTGCCTGTTCGACCTGGACCACTTCCAGCAAGTGAACCAGAGCCTGGGCCATGCAGCCGGTAACGAAATCCTGAAGCAGGCCGCCAGCCGCCTGCACGACTTTGCCGGCCAGCGCCACTACGCGGCGCGTTTGGGTGGCGACGAATTCGTCCTGCTGCTGCCGGAGCTGAACGACCGCGCCGGCATCGAGCTAGCCATGGAGCGCCTGATGAACGCCCTGTCGCGCGACTACCAGTGCCAGGGCGAGGCAGTCAAGATGTCAGCCAGCGTCGGCATCGCCGTCTACACCGGCAACGATGTCAGCGCCGACTATCTGCTGCGCCACGCTGACCAGGCGCTGTACCAGGCCAAGATCACGGGCCGCAACCGCTATCACTTCTTCGACGCCGACCTGGACGAGCAGGTGCGCACCCATCACAACCGCCGCACCGAAGTGCGCGCCGCGCTGCGGGCTGGTGAACTGCGGCTGTATTACCAGCCGAAACTGGACATGCGCAGCGGCCGCATCGTCGGCATGGAAGCGCTGCTGCGCTGGCAGCATCCGCAGCGCGGCATCGTGCCGCCACTGGAGTTCCTGCCCATCGTCGAACACAGCGACGTGATCGTCGACATCGGCGAATGGGTGATACGCGAAGCGCTGCTGCAGCTGCAATCGTGGCGCTGCAAGCATCCGGACTGGATCATCAGCATCAACATCGCGGCGCGGCATTTCCAGCGCCCCGATTTCGTCGAGCGCCTGACGGCCATCCTGAGCGAGTTCCCGCAAGTGCCGCCGCAGATGCTGGAGCTGGAGATCCTGGAATCGTCGGCGCTGAGCGACATCGAACATGTGCGCGAGATCATGCAGGCCTGCCAGGCCTTGGGCATCAGCTTTGCGCTGGATGATTTCGGCACCGGCTATTCATCGATGTCCTACCTGAAGCGGCTACCGGCCAATGTGCTGAAAATCGACCAGAGCTTCGTGCGCAACATGCTGGTGGACCGCGACGACCTGCACCTGGTGTGCGCTGTCATCAGCCTGGCGCGCTCGTTCGGGCGCGAGGTGATCGCCGAGGGCGTGGAAACGGTGGAGCATGGTGCGCTGCTGATGCGCCTGGGCTGCGATCTGGTGCAGGGCTACGGCATCGCGAGGCCGATGCCGGCGGCCGAAGTGCTAGGTTGGGTCAGTAGCTTCGACACCGCTCCGGTGTGGCAGGCCGCCGCCAAGCTGCCGCCTATCCAGAGTCTGTATGACGCCGACGGCAGCGGCGCAGTGCAGCTGCAGCAGCTGGCGCTATTCACCCAGGGCTGAAATTACTGCGCAAGCGCGCGGTCGATCAATTCTATCCAGTGCTGCACCGGCGTTTCGGTGCCGGACTGCAGATGCACCTGACAGCCGACATTGGCCGAGACTATGGTCTGCGCGCCGGTCGCATGCAGATTGGCCAGCTTGCGGTCGCGCAGCTGCAACGACAGCTCCGGCTGCAACAGCGAATACGTGCCGGCCGAGCCGCAGCACAAATGGCTGTCGGCGCACAGCGTCACATCCACGCCGGCCGCGCGCAGCACGCCTTCCACTTTTCCGCGTATCTGCTGACCGTGCTGCAGCGTGCATGGCGGATGGTAAGCCACGCGATGCGGGATTTTCCCGGCCAGGCGCCGTATCAGTTCGGCTTCGAATTCCGGCATGATTTCGCTCAGGTCGCGGGTCAGTTCGGCGATGCGCTGTGCCTTGCCGGCATAGGCGCCGTCATGCGCCAGCAAGTGGCCGTATTCCTTCACCGTGACGCCGCAGCCGGAGGCTGTCATGACGATGGCTTCAACCAAACCGTCTTCCACATATGGCCACCAGGCGTCGATATTGCGGCGCATGTCGTCCATGCCGTCCTCCTGATAGTTCAGGTGGTAGCGCAGCGCGCCGCAGCAGCCGGCCTTGGGCGCCGACAACAGCTGCACACCCAAGGCATCCAGTACCCGCGCGGTGGCGTTGTTGATGTTGGGGGACATGGCCGGTTGCGCGCAACCTTCCAGCACCAGCATGCGGCGCGCATGGCTGCGCGTGGGACGGATGCCGGCACGCTGCATGGCGGGAATCTTGTCCTGCAAAGGCTTGGACAGCAAGGGGCGCAACAGCTGGCCGGCGCGCAGCGCGGGCTTGAACACCCAGCTGCGCGGCAGCGCCTCCTTCAGCACCTTGCGCTTGATGCGCTCGACCAGCGGGCGCTGCACGCGTTGCTCGACCACCTGGCGGCCGATGTCGGCCAGGCGCCCATATTTGACGCCGGAAGGGCAGGTCGATTCGCAATTGCGGCAGGTCAGGCAGCGGTCCAGGTGCAGCTGGGTCTTGGCGGTGACGGGCGCGCCTTCCAGTACCTGCTTGATCAGGTAGATACGGCCGCGCGGGCCATCGAGCTCATCGCCCAGCAGCTGGTAGGTCGGGCAGGTGGCGGTGCAGAAGCCGCAATGCACGCAGGAGCGCAGGATGGCGTCGGCTTCTTCGCCTTCGGGCGTGTTCTTGATGAAATCGGCGAGGTTGGTTTGCATGGAAGCTCGTAATCAATACATGCGGCCAGGGTTGAAGATGCCGGCAGGGTCGAAAGCCCGCTTCAGGCGTTCGTGGATTTTCATCAGCGCGGCAGGCAGCGGATGGAAGGCGCCAGCGCTTTTGTCCGTGGCGCGGTATAGCGTGGCGTGGCCACCCACAGCGGCGGCGCTACGGCGGATGGCGGCGGCATCGACCGCGTCGCCGGTCACCAACCAGCGCTGCGCCCCGCCCCACTCGATCAGCTGTTCGCCGCCGAGTATCATTGCGCTGGCGTGCGACGGCAGCGACAGCCGCCACAGCATACTGCCGCTGAAATAGCCGTGCTTCTGGTCGCGCAGGCTGGCCCAGAATGCACAACCCTCTGCCGGCGCGACGGCACTGCCTCCCAGCTTACGCTGCGCCGCCGTGACAGCCGCCTCTGCGCCCGACAGCCGTATGGTAAGCACGCCCTGATGCCAGCAGCTGGCCGACACGGGCAAAGGCTGGCCTGCCCATTCGTTCAAATGGCGCAGCGCGTCGATCTCGTTCATCTCCAAGCGCAGTGTAGCCTCGCGCAGCGGCAGCGGCAGCACCTTCAGCGACACTTCCAGGATCAGCCCCAGCGTGCCCAGCGAGCCGGCCAGCAGGCGCGAGACGTCGTAGCCGGCCACGTTCTTCATCACCTGCCCGCCAAAGCGCAGCGCCTCGCCATGCCCGTCCATCAGCACCGCACCGAGCACGAAGTCGCGTACTGCTCCGGCGCTGGCGCGGCGAGGGCCGGACGGCGCCGCCGCCACCACGCCGCCTATGGTCGACTCAGGTCCGAACCGCGGCGGCTCAAAGGCCAGCATCTGCCCATGCTGGGCCAGCAGCGTTTCGATCTCCGCCAGCGGCGTGCCGCAGCGGACGGTGATGACCAATTCGGTTGGTTCGTAAGCCACCACTCCGCTATAGCTACGGGTAGCGAGGACGTCGCCATGCAGCGCCTGGCCGTACCAGTCCTTGCTGCCGCCACCACGGATACGCAGCGGCGTGCCGGCCGCGCCGGCGGCGCGTATCTGTTCACGGAATTGTTCTGCGATCGCTTGCATGCTGTCCTGGTCAAAAACGTGGAAGGTGAGCGAATGGCAGCTTGCCGGAACTGACCCGCATCCGGCCAAATTCGGCGCAGCGATTTAGCGTCGGTATCGCCTTATCGGGGTTGAGCAGCCGGGCTGGATCGAAGGCGCGCTTGACGGCAAAGAAGGCTTCCAGCTCGGCCGGCGCGAACTGCGCGCACATCGAATTGATCTTCTCGATGCCGACGCCATGCTCGCCGGTGATGGTGCCGCCCACTTCTACGCACAGCTCCAGGATCTCGGCGCCGAAGGCTTCGGCGCGCGCAAATTCGTCCGGCACATTGGCGTTGAACAGGATCAGCGGATGCAGGTTGCCGTCGCCAGCGTGGAACACATTGGCGCAACGCAGGCCGTACTTGCTCTCCATCGCCGCGATGCCGGACAAGACCTCGCCCAGACGCTTGCGCGGGATGGTGCCATCCATGCAGTAGTAGTCGGGCGAGATGCGGCCCGCCGCCGGAAAGGCGTTCTTGCGGCCGGACCAGAACTTGAGGCGCTCCGCTTCCGATTGCGACACGGCGATGGCACTGGCGCCGGCCGTGTTCAGCACCGCCGTCATGCGGGCGATTTCCTCTTCCACTTCCTCGGCGGTGCCGTCGGCCTCGCACAGCAGGATGGCGGCGGCGTCGGTGTCGTAGCCCGCCTTGACGAAGGGCTCGACCATGCGCGACGAGGTCTGGTCCATCATCTCCAGCCCGGCAGGGATGATGCCAGCCGCGATCAGGCTGGCCACCGCATGGCAGCCGGCCACCACTTCATTAAACGAAGCCATGATGACGCGCGCCGTGGCCGGCTTGGGCACCAGCTTGACGGTGACTTCGGTGACGATACCCAGCATGCCTTCAGAGCCGATGAACACCGACAGCAGGTCCAGGCCCGGCGCATCCAACGCCTCACTGCCCAGCTCCACGACGTCGCCATCCATGGTCACCATCCGCACGCGCAGCACGTTATGCACGGTCAGGCCATATTTGAGGCAGTGCACGCCGCCCGAATTCTCCGCCACGTTGCCGCCTATGGTGCAGGCGATTTGCGACGACGGATCGGGTGCGTAGTACAGCCCATGCTGGAGCGCCGCTTCCGAAATAGCCAGGTTGCGCACGCCCGGCTGCACCACGGCCGTGCGCGAATAGGCATCCAGGCGCAAGATCTGCTTCAGGCGCGCAGTCGACAGCACCACGCCGTCGGCAATCGGCATCGCGCCGCCGGACAGGCCGGTGCCGGCGCCGCGCGGCACGATCGGCACCTGCAGGCGGCGGCACACTTCCAGGATGGCAACCACCTGCGCCTCGCTGTCGGGCAGTGTGACGATCATCGGCAGCTGGCGGTAAGCGGCCAGGCCGTCGCATTCGTAGGGCCGGGTATCCTCCGGCTCGGACAGCACGCAACGCACCGGCAGCACCGCGTGCAATGCGGCGGCGACGTCGGCCCGTCGGGCGGCGATGGCGGCTTGCGCCGCGTCGGAAGAGGCAGTGTTCATGGACGAATACCTGAAAGCCTTGGTCAGGCTACGATTGTAAGCACAAATGCCCTGAAAACCACGGCGCGCCCCGCTCACGCGTCGCATTTTGCTGCAAGTTGTACAAAAACCTACCGCGCCGGGGCGACATTGGCGTATTCTTCCAGCGCTGCTCAGATCACACGACTGGAATACCCGCATGAAATATCAATTTAACAAGGAATGGATGTTGGCCCTGGAAGAGCGCTTCGGCATGCCTACCACCCGCATCGGCGACGTCGCACTGCCCAATCTGCCGCGTGTGCTGGTGTTTTATTTCCAGGACTTCCCCACCAAGGGCATGCTGACCGCCGTCACCAGCGGCCTGTCCAATGCCAACCATCCGAAGTGGGTACACGGTAAGCCGGAGCTGATGTTCGCGCTACAGACCGTCGATCATGGCTGGGGCGCCGCGGCGGCCTACTTCGCGCAATCGTTCTTCAATGACGACGCCTTCGCCTACGGTTCCTCCTTCAAGCTCGATAAGCCGGCATCGGGCGACAGCGCCATGAACGCGGCCTTTGTCTACAAGCCGGCCTGCATGACCCAGGAGCAGTGCAAGTTTGTGTTGTCGGACCGCACCATCCACGTGGCCGGCCTGTTCCCCATGTACGACGACGAAGTGCCACTGTATGAGAAGATGGGCACCAAGGACTTCTGGAATTCGCCGAATTTCGACGCCTACAACCCGCGCCGGCCGCGAATTGCACCGGCTGCGCCGACCCAACCATAAGAGGGCATATCATGGGCAACCGACTTTCCAAGATCGCCACCCGCACCGGCGACAACGGCACCACCGGCCTCGGTGACGGCAGCCGCAACGACAAGGACAGCGTGCGTATCCACGCCATCGGCGACGTTGATGAACTCAATTCGCATATCGGCCTGCTGCTGTGCGAAGACATGCCGGCAGAACTGCGCGATGAGCTGGTGGGTATCCAGCACGACCTGTTCGACCTGGGCGGGGAGCTGTGCATCCCCGGCTACCAGATGATCGTCGAGGCGCATGTGGAAAAGCTGGACGCGCTGCTGGCCAAGTACAACGCCGACCTGCCGGCACTGACGGAATTCATCCTGCCGGCCGGCTCACGCGCGGCCTCGCTGGCGCACGTGTGCCGCACCATCTGCCGCCGCGCCGAGCGCAGCATCGTCACCTTGGGCAAGGCCGAGACCATCCATGACCATCCACGCCAGTATGTGAACCGATTGTCGGACCTGATGTTCGTGCTGTCGCGCGTGCTGAACCGCTTTGCCGGCGGCGGCGACGTGCTGTGGCAGCACGAGCGCAAGGTCAAGGCCAAGTAAGTCTTATCGGCCGAACAGCAGCGCCATGCCCTTGGCCATGCTGATGCGTGATGCCGGCGCGGGATGGCTGGAGGCGAGATCGCCGCCGCTATCGATGCCAGCCAGCTTGCGGTAGAACGACAGCATGGACGACGACGGCCAGCCGGCACGATGCGCCAGCACCATCCCCAACTGGTCGGCTTCGCTCTCCTGCATATTGGCCAGTCCGGCCAGGCGGATCTGCAGGCTCAGGTCCGTGTCGTAGCGCTCCAGTACCACGTCGATCGGTACCGCCGGTTGATTCAGGAACAGCGCGGCCGACAGGATTTCACGGTGATGCTCAGCCACCGCATGGGCCACTTCGTGCGCCAGCAAGGTCGCCAGCTCACCATCATCGAGCTCCAAGCGCTGCACGAAGCGGGCGCCGACCAGTATCTTCCCGCCCGCCATGCAAAAGGCTTCGACCTCCGGATCGCTGGTGACGTGTATCTCCCACTGCCAGTCCGCCGCTTCCGGCTTCATCCCGACGGCGGCGCGTATCAGCCCCGCGCCTATGCTGCGCACCCGCACCACCAGCGCGTGGTCGTCATCGAGCTTGCCGGCGGCGGCCAGCCCGACCACGCGGGCGTTATAGCTGTCCTCCATGCGGCTGTCGACTTCTTCGGCGGCGAAAGCCAGGTCCTGCCAGCGCCCCGAATCCGGCACCTGCGCCATGGCGCTGCCCATGCACAGCAAGCTTGCCAGGAAAGCCATTCTGACCGAGTCCACGCTGCCTCCGAACCCTGTTGATATAAACTGTTTATATCAAGATAGGACGCGCATTGCGGAGGCACAAGAAATAAAAAAACGACGCCGCAGCGCCGTTTTTGGAAGTGTTACAGGCTGCGGTCAGCCGTTGTTGACCACCAGCCGCGGTTCGTCGTTGGCGAAGCGCTGCTTGATCGACGCGGCGATGCCGGCGCCGTCCAGGCCCACGCTGGCCAGCAGCTTGGCCGGGTCGCCATGGTCGATGAACTTGTCCGGCAGGCCAAGCATCAGCATCGGCTTGGCAATGCCTGCAGCGGCCAGCGCCTCGGCCACGGCCGCGCCGGCACCGCCCATGATGGCGCCCTCTTCCACCGTCACCAGGTAGTCATGCTCGGCGGCCAGCTGCTTGACCAGCTCCACGTCCAGCGGCTTGACGAAGCGCATATTGGCCACGGTCGCATCCAGCTGTTCGGCGGCAGTCAGCGACGGCGCCACCATCGAACCAAACGCCAGCACCGCGATCTTCTGGCCCTTGCGCTTGATCTCGCCCTTGCCGATCTCGATGGCGGTCAGCTTAGGCTCGATCGCCGCACCGATACCGGCGCCGCGCGGATAGCGGATCGCCGCCGGTCCCGGATACTGGTAGCCGGTGGTCAACATCTGGCGGCACTCGTTTTCGTCTGACGCAGCCATGATCACCATGTTCGGGATGCAGCGCAGGTAAGCCATGTCGTAGTTGCCGGCGTGGGTCGCGCCGTCGGCGCCCACCAGGCCGGCGCGGTCCAGGGCAAAGGTCACGTCCAGGTTTTGCAGCGCCACGTCGTGGATCAGCTGGTCATAGGCACGCTGCAGGAAGGTCGAGTAAATCGCCACCACCGGCTTCATGCCTTCGCAGGCCAGGCCGGCGCCGAAGGTCACCGCATGCTGCTCGGCGATGCCGACGTCGAAATAACGGTTCGGGAACTTCTGTTCGAAGCACACCATGCCCGAGCCCTCGCGCATCGCCGGCGTGATGCCGACCAGGCGCTTGTCCTCGGCCGCCATGTCGCACAGCCAGTTGCCGAAGACTTCGGTGTAGGTGATCTTGCCCGGCGCGCTGGCCGGCTTGATGCCTTCGGCCGGATTGAACTTGGGCGTGCCGTGGTACAGGATAGGCTCGGCCTCGGCCAGCTTGTAGCCCTGGCCCTTCTTGGTCACCACGTGCAGGAACTGCGGGCCTTTCAGCTGCTTGATATTCTGCAGAGTAGGGATCAGCGATTCCAGGTCATGGCCGTCGATCGGGCCGATGTAGTTGAAGCCGAATTCTTCGAACATGGTGGCCGGGACCACCATGCCCTTGGCATGTTCTTCCAGGCGCTTGGCCAGTTCCAGCACCGGCGCCGGCAGCATCTGCTTGCCGACGTTCTTGGCGGCCGCATAGAACTGCCCCGACATCAACCGCGCCAGATAGCGGTTCAGCGCACCGACCGGCGGCGAGATCGACATGTCATTGTCGTTCAGGATCACCAGCAGGTTCACGTCATCCTGCACGCCGGCGTTGTTCAGCGCCTCGAACGCCATGCCGGCGGTCATAGAGCCATCGCCGATGACGGCGATGGCGTGGCGCTGCTCGCCCTTGATCTTGGCCGCCTGCGCCATGCCCAGCGCCGCCGAGATCGAGGTCGATGAGTGCGCGGTGCCGAAGGTGTCGTATTCGCTCTCGTCGCGCTTGGGGAAGCCGGAGATGCCATGCAACTGGCGCAGCGTGCCCATGCGTTCGCGGCGGCCGGTCAGGATCTTGTGCGAGTAAGTCTGGTGGCCCACATCCCACACGATGCGGTCGTGCGGCGTGTTGAACACGTAGTGCAGCGCGACGGTCAGCTCCACCGTGCCCAAATTGGACGACAGGTGGCCGCCGGTCTTGGAGACCGAGTCGAGCAGGAAGCTGCGCAGTTCATGCGCCAGCGGCGTCAGCTGGGTGCGCGCCAGTTTGCGCACATCGGCCGGTGAGTCTATTTTTTCGAGCAAGTTCATTTATGCCTTCCGCTGCACGATCAGATCCGCGAGTTCGCATAACCGCAGAGCTTTTTCTCCAAACGGCGCGAGCGCTGCATGCGCATCGAGCCGCAATTTCTCAGCCAGGGCGCGCGATGGCTCCAGCCCCAGGATCGACACATAGGTCGGTTTGTTATCGGCCGCGTCCTTGCCGGCGGTCTTGCCCAGCGTGGCCGAATCGGCGGTCGCGTCCAGCACGTCGTCGACCACCTGGAATGCCAGGCCGATGGCGCGCGCATACGCATTCAGTGCTGCCAGCTCGTCGCCGCTCAAGTCCTTGCCGGCCAGCGCGCCCAGCACCACCGAGGCGCGCAGCAGCGCGCCGGTCTTCAACTGGTGCATCTGCTCCAGCTGTTGCAGCGTCAGGCTCAGGCCCACGCTGTCCAGATCAATCGCCTGTCCGCCGCACATGCCGGCCGAGCCGGAGGCATGCGCCAGCAGGCGCAGCATCGCCGCCAGCCGCGCCGGCGGCAAGGGCTTGGCCGCCGTGGTTTCGCCGGCCGCATCGGCCAGCACCAGGAAGGCCTGCGACTGCAGCGCGTCGCCGACCAGCAGCGCAGTCGCTTCATCATAGGCCACGTGCACCGTCGGTTTGCCGCGGCGCAGTTCATCGTCGTCCATGCACGGCATGTCGTCGTGCACCAGCGAATAGGCGTGGATCATTTCCACTGCCGCCGCCGCGCGGCTCAGTACCGCCGCATCAGCGCCGAACAGCGCGCCGGCCGCATACACCAGCAGCGGGCGCACCCGCTTGCCGCCCCCCAGCAGCGCATAGCGCATCGCTTCATGCAGCTTGGTCGGCACCACATCGGCCGCCGGCAGATAGCCAGACAGGTCGCGTTCCGAACCTGCCTGCACGCTTTTCATCCAGTCGTCGAAGGCGCCGCTCATTGGGCCTCCTCGTCGGCGAATGGCTTCAGCATGTCGCCTTCCAGTACCTTGACCTGGGATTCCACCTTGTCCAGCTGGGCCGCGCAAAACTTGACCAGCTCCGAGCCGCGCGCATAGGCGGCTACCGACGCTTCCAGCGGCAGCTGGCCCGCTTCCATTTGCGATACCAGTTGTGCCAGCTCGGCCATCGCTTCTTCAAACGAGGCCGGCGCTGCAGCCGGTTCGGCAGTTAATTTCTTTGACATAGGCATTCAGGTTGTTTCAGGGCGCAACTACGGAGTGTAGTCCGTTATTTTAGAACAAACCACCTTATCACGGTGGAACCCAAGGTCGGCCGGACGCGGCCCGGCCATGTTCACGTCTGGATTTTATCGCAATCGACCGGATATGATTGTTAATAATATAATTATCGCAACAATTCCAGTACAACCAGCCTCGTCAATCCGCAAAATGAGACGCAAAGGCGGTATAATTGCCGGTTCTGTCCGAAATACCATTTTCAACAACTTTGAATTCAGGTCTTTACGGATTCTGTCTCTCTTTGGTTTGATGTACATATTAAGGGGGGTTGGGATGTCCGATCTGGGTACCCACGCCAAGCTGGCGCGTCCACACGCGCAACTTCCGGTAAGCGTCTACTTTGACGAAGCGCTGCTGCAGCGCGAAATGCAGCAACTGTTTCAGGCCGGCCCGCGCTACGTCGGGCATGCGCTGATGGTGCCAAATGTCGGCGACTTTGCGACCCTCGTTTCGGAAAACGAAGGGCGTATGCTGGTGCGCAACGCCAATGGACTGGAACTGCTGTCCAACGTCTGCCGCCACCGCCAGGCGCTGATGTTCAATGGCCGCGGCAATGCCAGCAACATCGTCTGCCCGCTGCACCGCTGGACCTACGATCTGAAGGGCGAATTGATCGGCGCACCGCACTTCGCGGAGACGCCGTGCCTGAACCTGCCCAAGACCGAGCTGCAAAACTGGAACGGCCTGCTGTTCGAGCAGAACGGCTACAACGTCATGGAGACGCTGAAGAACATGTCGGTCTCCAAAGACCTGGATTTCAGCGGCTACATGTTCGACCACGTCGAAGTCCAGACCTGCAATTACAACTGGAAGACCTTCATCGAAGTCTATCTGGAAGACTATCACGTCGAACCTTTCCACCCGGGCCTGGGCGGCTTTGTCAGCTGCGACGACCTGCGCTGGGAATTCGGCCGCGACTACAGCGTGCAGACCGTGGGCGTCAACCGCGGCCTGCAAAAGTCCGGCTCCGAGATCTACAAGCGTTGGCAGGAACAGGTGCTGAAGTTCCGCGGCGGCGAACCGCCTCCGTACGGTGCCATCTGGCTGACGCTGTACCCGAACATCATGGTCGAGTGGTATCCGCATGTGCTGATCGTCTCGACCCTGTGCCCGGACGGCCCGCAGCGCACCAAGAACGTGGTCGAGTTCTACTACCCGGAAGAAATCGTGCTGTTCGAGCGCGAATTCATCGAAGCCGAACGCGCCGCCTACATGGAAACCGTGCTGGAAGACGACGAAATCGCGCTGCGCATGGACGCCGGCCGCAAGGTGCTGCTGGACCGCGGCACCAGCGACGCCGGTCCTTACCAGTCGCCGATGGAAGACGGCATGCAGCACTTCCACGAATGGTACCGCAGTAAGATCGCGCTGTAATGCAATCGCTCTGGATGCTGTTTGCCAGTTTCATGTTTGCCGCCATGGGGGTGTGCGTGAAGCTGGCGTCGCAGGAGTTTTCCACTTCCGAACTGGTGTTCTACCGCGGCGTGGTCGGCATCATCGTGCTGGCCATCGCCATCCGCGTGCAGGGCGGCACCTTCCGCACCAGCATGCCCTACGCCCACCTGTGGCGCGGCGTAGTCGGCGTGGTGTCGCTGTGGCTGTGGTTTTACTCGATCGCCAAGCTGCCGCTGGCCACCGCCATGACGCTTAACTACATGGCGCCGATCTGGATCGCCGTCTGGCTGTTCGCGATGGGCTGGTGGCACGCTAAAAATCAAGTCAAATGGCCGCTGCTGGCGGCGGTGGGCATGAGCTTTGTCGGCGTCACCCTGCTGCTGCAGCCGGCCTTCCAGGCCAATCTGCTGGTGCCGGCGCTGATCGCGCTGTCCTCCAGCGTACTGTCGGCGATGGCTTATCTGCAAGTTCGCAAACTGGGTCTGGCCGGCGAGCCGGAAAACCGCGTGGTGTTTTATTTCGCGGTCATGAACCTGATTGCCGGCGTGGCTGGCAATTACGCTTTTTCCGGCAACGGCGGCGCCGTCTGGCATTCGATCGCCAGCACGCACGGCGCCTTGCTACTGCTGGGCATAGGCATCTGCGCCACCAGCGCGCAAATCGCCATGACGCGCGCCTACCGCCTGGGCAGCACACTGGTGGTGGCCAACCTGCAATACACGGGCATCGTATTTTCCAGCGTCTGGGGCGTGATCGTGTTTGGCGACGTGTTCGATACGCACAGCTGGCTGGGCATAGTCATCATTCTTGCGTCGGGCGTGGCCGCAACGTTTTACAATACCCGCAGCACCGAACGCGGTAAGGCTATCGCCAGTACCGATCCGATCGCCAGCGAAGTTTAAGGAGACGCCATGCACACCACTCTGATAGAAGCGGCCGACCTGGCCAAGCATGTCACCGACATGGACTGGGTCATCCTCGACTGCCGCCACGACCTGCTCAATCCCGACGCGGGCCGCGACGGCTTTGCCATCGGCCATATCCAGAACGCGCAGTTTGCCCATGTCGACACCGACCTGTCCGGCCCCAAAACCGGCGCCGACGGCAAGTTCCACGGCCGCCATCCGCTACCGGACCGCGGCGCGCTGATCGAAACGCTGCGCAACTGGGGCATCAACGACCATACGCAAGTGGTCGCTTATGACGCGCACGGCGGCATGTACGCGTCACGGGTGTGGTGGCTGCTGCGCTGGATCGGCCATCAGGCGGTCGCGGTGCTGGACGGCGGCCTGGCCGCCTGGCAGTCGGGCGGCCTGCCGCTGGTGACGCCGGTGGCCAGCCGTCCGCGCGGCCATATCGTGGAAAAGCAGACGCTGACCCGCACCGCCTCGCTGGCCGAAGTGGTGGACAACCTGTCCAGCAAGGCCCGCACCGTGGTCGACGCCCGTGCGCCGGACCGCTATCGCGGCGAGAATGAAACCATCGACCCGGTCGGTGGCCACATTCCGGGCGCGAAGAGCCGCTTCTTCAAGGACAACCTCGGCGCCGATGGACGCTTCAAGCCCGGCACCCTGCTGAAGCAGGAATTTTCGCCGCTGTTCGACACCGCGCCGCACGCCATTATGCAATGCGGCTCCGGCGTGACCGCCTGCCACAACCTGCTGGCGATGGAAGTGGCCGGCCTGCACGGCGCCGCGCTGTATCCCGGCTCGTGGAGCGAATGGTGCAGCGACCCGGCCCGTCCGGTCGCTACCGGGGCATAAGGCGCGCACTCCTGCCCGGTCACGAAGGCCTGCTTATTTGACGTTGATCGCCACCGGCGCCCCGCCGTTCTGGCAGTACAGCGCGCCGCCGCTGGCCAGCGCCAGCTTGCCGGCGGCCGGGTAGCCGCACACCACTTTGTGGCTGCCCAGGTCGATCGCATCGGTGGCGCTGGCGGTGCCGACAAACAGCAGGTTCTTGGTCACCAGCGGTACGCTGGTCCAGCTGCTGTCGCCAGCCACCGGCGGTGTCGACGAGCAGCGCAATGCGCCATCCGATTCGGTACGCCCTTCGATGCGCTATGGATTGGTGTGCGCTGCATACAGCACGCCATCGGCATAGGCTGGCGCCAGCGGATCAGTGCCCGAGATGCGCCAGTCGATCAAGCCTTGGGCGGTATTGAACCGCATCAGCGAATTGCCCAGCGCACCGTCCGCCGCCGCAAGTTGCCAGCAGCACGCTGCTTCCTGCCCAAAGCGCCAATTTCGCCAGGCCCATATTAATAACAGACGATTAAACTTGCCTATTTTTCATCTTCCTGATGCCATGGCAAAACTATGACTAGCCGAAGGTAGTCCGGCGTTCAGTGGCCATGGGTGAGGAACAGCACGATGGCGACGCCGGCGGCGATTAGCAGCACTTGCGGGATGGTTTCGCGCAGCGTGGCGCGGCGCTGCATCTGCGGCATCAGGTCGCTGACGGCGATGTAGATGAAGCCGGACGACGCAAATACCAGCACATACGGTATCAGGCCGCTGGCGCGGTCCAGCGTGTAGTAGCCCAGCAGGCCACCGGCGATCGCCAGCAAACTGCACAGCAGGTTGAACACATAGGCGCGCGTGCGCGAGAAGCCGGCGTTCAGCAGCACGATGAAGTCGCCGATCTCCTGCGGGATTTCGTGAGCGATGATGGCCAGGCCAGTCACCAGCCCCAGTTCGGGATTGGCCAGGAAGGCGGCAGCGATCAGGATGCCGTCGGTGAAGTTGTGCATGCCGTCGCCGATCAAAATCATCCAGCCGGCTTTGCCCGCCTCGTGCTTGTCATGGCCGTGCGCGTGATGGTGGCCGTCGCCCTCGTGGTGGTGCGAATGGCGCAGGATGGCCAGCTTTTCCAGCATGAAGAACGCCAGCAGCCCGCCCAGCAAGGTGCCGAACAGGCGGCGTGGGTCGGTGCCCGACTCGAACGCTTCCGGCAACGCGTGCAGCAGCGAGGTTGACAGCATGATGCCCACCGACAGGCTGACCATGCGCTCGACCACCTTGGACAGCAAGGCAAACGAAAACACCGCCGCCGCCGTGATGCTGACGACGCCGGCGACCGTGGTGGCGAGCAGGATGGAGATGAGTGTGGGATCGATTTTGGGACCTCAATGCGGGTGGGGAGGGTATTTTACCGCCCAAGCCACTTTCCTGCCGATTAGGCGCGCAGGCCCATACTCAGTGTGCGCAGGCCCATACGCAATGTGCGGAAGCGCATACTCAATGCGCTTCCTCCCAGTTCTTACCCACGCCGACCTCGGCGGTCAGCGGCACCTTCAGCTGTGCCACGCCGGCCATCAGTTGCGGCAACTTTTGCTTGACCAGTTCCAGTTCGACGTCCGGCACTTCCAGTACCAGTTCATCGTGCACCTGCATGATCATGCGGGTTTTCAGCTGCTGCGTTTCCAGCCAGCCCTGCACCGCGACCATGGCCAGCTTGATCAGGTCCGCCGCCGTGCCCTGCATCGGCGCGTTGATCGCGGCGCGTTCGGCACCCTGGCGGCGTGGCCCGTTCGGCGAATTAATCTCGGGCAGCCACAAACGGCGACCGAACACCGTCTCCACATAGCCGCGCGCCTTGGCCTGCTGGCGGGTATCGTCCATGTACTGCTTGACGCCCGAGAAACGGGCGAAATAGCGCTCGATATAGCTTTGCGCGGCGGCCCGCTCGATGCCCAGGTTGGCCGCCAGCCCGAAGGCGCTCATGCCGTAGATCAGGCCAAAGTTGATCACTTTGGCGTAGCGGCGCTGCTCGCTGCTGACTTCAGCGGGCGGCACGCCGAAGATCTCGGCGGCGGTGGCGCGGTGGATGTCGACGCCTTCGGCAAACGCCTTCAGCATGTTCTCGTCGCCCGAGATGTGGGCCATGATGCGCAACTCGATCTGAGAATAGTCGGCCGACACGATATGGCTGCCCGGCGGCGCCACGAAGGCTTCGCGGATGCGGCGGCCTTCCTTGGTGCGGATCGGGATGTTCTGCAGATTGGGATCGTTGGACGCCAGCCGTCCCGTCACCGCCACCGCCTGCGCGTAGTTGGTGTGGACACGGCCCGTTTCCTGGTTGATGCCCTTCGGCAGCTTGTCGGTATAGGTCGACTTCAGCTTGGACAGGCTGCGGTATTCCAGCAGCACCTTCGGCAGCGGATAATCCTCGGCCAGCTTTTGCAGCACTTCCTCGTCGGTGGACGGCGCGCCGCTCGGGGTCTTCTTCACCACCGGCAGCTTCAGCTTCTCGAAGAAGATCTCGCCGATCTGCTTGGGCGAGCCGAGGTTGAACGGCTGCTCGGCCAGTTCATGCGCCTTCAGTTCCAGTTCCGCGATGCGCGTGCCCAGTTCGGCCGACTGCGTGTCCAGCAGCGCGGCGTCGATCATCACGCCATTGCGCTCGATCTTTTGCAGCACGATGGCGGTCGGCAGTTCGATGGTCTTATAGATGCGGGTCAGCTTCTCGTCGCGTTCCACCTCGCCGACCATGGCCAGGTGCAGGCGCAGCGTGATGTCGGCGTCTTCCGCCGCATACTCGGTAGCGCGACCGATTTCCACCTTGTCGAAGGTGATCATGCTGGCGCCCTTGCCGCATACATCAGCGAACGCGATGGTGGTGTGGTTCAGATGACGCAGCGCCAGGCTGTCCATATCGTGCGGACGGTGCGACTCGAACACGTACGATTGCAGCAGCGTGTCATGCACGATGCCGCGCAGCTGCACGCCGTGGTTGGCGAAGATATGGCTGTCGTACTTCAGGTTCTGGCCGACTTTCGGCAAGCTTTCGTCTTCCAGCCAGGGTTTCAGCTTGTCCAGCACATGCTGGCGCTCCAACTGCTGCGGCACGCCGGCGTAGCTGTGCGCCACCGGGATGTAGCAGGCCACCCCCGGCTCCACCGACAATGAAATGCCGACCAGCTGCGCCGTCATCGGCTCCAGCGACGTGGTTTCGGTATCGACCGCGGTCAGCTTGGCGGCGCTGATCAGCGTGATCCATTTGTCCAGCTGTTCCTCGGTCAGCACGGTTTCGTAGTTGACGTTGATCGTGGGCGCTTCGCCAAACAAGTCGCCGTTGGCGGAGACCGCGCCGCCGGCCGGCACCGCCGCATCGGCGGCAGCGCCAAGACCGGCCGTGGCAGCAGCCGACGGGGCTACCGCCGCAATCTCGCGCAGCAGCGTCTTGAAGCCGTATTTGCTGAAGAAGGTCGTCAGCGTTTCCTTGTCCTCGCCCTTGGCCAGCAGCGATTCGCTGATCGACATCATGTGCTCCGACAGATCGCAATCGGTCTTCACGGTGATCAGTTCACGGCCCTTCGGCAGCCATTCCAGCGCCTGGCGCAGGTTCTCGCCCACCGCGCCGGTAATCTTGTCGGCATTCGCCATCACGCCATCCAGGCTGTCGTACAGTCCCAGCCACTTGAGCGCCGTCTTGGGGCCGCACTTGGACACGCCGGGCACGTTGTCGACGGTATCGCCGATCAGCGTCAGGTAGTCGATGATGCGGTTCGGCGGCACGCCGAACTTGGCCAGCACGCCCGCCTCGTCCAGCTTCTCGTTACTCATGGTGTTGATCAGCATGACCTTGTCGTTGACCAGCTGCGCCAGATCCTTGTCGCCGGTCGAGATCACGGTTTCCATGCCGGCCGCGTGGGCCTGCACCGACAGCGTGCCGATCACGTCATCCGCCTCTACCCCCTCGACCATCAGGATCGGCCAGCCCATGGCGCGCACCGCTTCATGAATCGGCTCGATCTGCAAACGCAGGTCGTCCGGCATCGAAGCGCGGGTGGCCTTGTATTCCGGGTACATATCATCGCGAAAGGTCTTGCCCTTGGCGTCGAACACGCAGGCGATGTACGCCGCCGGGAAGTCGGCGCGCAGGCGGCGCAGCATGTTGACCATGCCGTGCATGGCGCCGGTCGGGTAGCCGTCCGGGCTGCGCAGGTCGGGCAGCGCATGGAAGGCGCGATAAAGGTAACTGGAACCGTCAACTAACAGCAGGGTTTTTTGCATAATGCCGATCTGAATAGAGTGCCAACCAAGGAGTATCTGACACGAATGTGCAATTATCGCAGAGTTTTCCAAGGCCACGGCCAGCATGCTTGAAAGACAACAATATCGCACATCAGCGCGCTCTCCTTGGCCAGAAATGACGCTTTCGCAGCAGAAAGGCGTGCCAGTTTGTTACAATGAGCCATACATCAGTTTTTCCTTCACTAAGGCGTACCATCATGAAGCGCACCTCAACCCTGTGGCCGGTCCTCCTCCTGTCGTTGTGCGCACATATCGCGCATGCCCAGACCCCGAGCTCTGCGCCGCCCAAGCTGGAAAAAATCGAAGAAATCGCAGACGATCCCATCACCGTGACGGCCAAACCCGCGCCGGAACGGCAAATCACGGAAAAGCGTGAAGGCGGCCGCGTGACCGAAGCCACGGTCAAAAGCGGCAAAAGCACCTACACGGTGAAGCCCAACACCCCCGCCGGCAACGCACTGCCCGGCGATATTGTCGGCAGCGCCAATCGCGGTCCGCAGTGGACCGTGCTGGAGTTTGACCTCGGCAAGAAGAAGAAAAAGACCACCGAGGAAGACGGTTCGCCCGACACCACCGCGCCGCCCATCACCAAATAAGGTGATGGCCGCGTTGGTGCGGCTGCCCCTCGGCATTCCGCCGCGCGCAGGCTCGCCTGCGCGCGCCCAACTGAACCTTTTCGATTCTTATCACGCTTCTCATGGCAGTTTTTACTCCGGTCAACCTGGACGATGTCATCCAGTGGATCCCGCAATTCAAGCTCGGCACCCCGGTCGCACTCAAAGGCATTGCTTCCGGTATCGAAAACAGTAATTTCTTCCTGACGATGGAGCGCGACGGCACGCAAGTGCAATATGTGCTGACCATCTTTGAAAACCTGACGTTCGAGCAGTTGCCGTTTTACCTGAAACTGATGCACCACCTGGCCGCCCGCGGCGTGCTGGTGCCCGACCCGATGGCCAACGACCAGGGCGAGCTGGTGGTGCCGCTACGCGGCAAGCCGGCCGCCATCGTCACCAAGCTGGAAGGTCGCTCGCAAATGGACCCGCAGCCGGTGCACTGCGCCGCCGTGGGCGCCATGCTGGCCCGCATGCATCTGGCGGCCCAGGACTACCCGCTGCACCAGCCCAACTTGCGCGGCCTCGATTGGTGGCGGAGCACCACGCCCGAGGTCCTGCCCTTCCTGTCGGACGCCAACGCCGCCCTGCTGCGCGCCGAGATGCAGTTCCAGCAAGCGTTTGCCGCCGGCGACATCTACGCCCAGTTGCAGCGCGGCGCGGTACACGCTGACCTGTTCCGCAACAACGTGATGTTTGACGGCGCACGCCTGACCGGCTTCTTCGACTTCTACTTCGCCGGCGTCGACACCTGGCTGTTCGACGTGGCCGTGACCATCAACGACTGGTGCATCGCTCTCGATACGGGCGTGCTGGACACGGCCCGCGTACGCGCCATGCTGGACGCCTACCACGCCGTACGGCCGTTCACCGAAGCCGAGCAGGAGGCTTGGCAGCCGATGCTGCGTGCCGCGGCGCTGCGCTTCTGGCTATCGCGCCTGTACGACCTGTACCGTCCGCGCGACGCGGAAATCCTGACGCCGCACGACCCGAGCCACTTCGAGCGCATCCTGCGCGAACGCATCGCCATGCCGGCGCCGGAGCTGATCTGATGTTGGAAAAACTCCCCGCCCGCACCGGCATCCTCTGGGTGCGCCAAGGTTTCGGCCTGTTCCGCAAACAACCGGGCGCCCTGCTGGCCTTGCTGTTCAGCAGCCTGTTTTTATCGATCGCCACGCTGGTGGTGCCGCTGCTGGGGCCTTTGCTGCCGACCTTGCTGACGCCCTTGTTCTCGATGGCGCTGCTGCAGGCCTGCGCCGAAATCGACCAGGGCAAGCGGCCGATGCCGGGACTGGTCTTCATCGGTTTCCACAAGCCGGCGCGTGCCCCGCTGATGCTGCTGGGATTGCTCTACATTATGGTGTGGCTGGTCGCGCTGGCGGTGCTGAGCTGGATGGACGACGGCATGCTCGTGAAGATGGTCACGCGCCAGATACCGATGGATGAAAAGCTGTTGGAAGACTCGCGCCTGGCGATCCTGACGGCGGTGGGTATCTATTTGTTCGCCTGGCTGATGACCTGCTTTGCCGCGCCGCTGATCTACTGGCAGCGCCAGAGCATCGGCAAGGCGCTGTTCTTCAGCGCCTATGCGGTGCTACGCTCGTTCTGGGCCTTCATTGCCGGCGGCGTTACATTGTTCGCGCTGCACCAGATCGGCATTACGATCCCGGTGCTGCTGTTTGATTCGGTGGCACTGGAAGCGACCGCGATCTTCACCGTGTTCTTCCTGCTGGTGATACTGGTGCACTGCATGCTGTACGCCAGCTACTGCCGCATCTTTGGCACGCCGGCGGCGCGGCCGGAGCCGGCGCCGACGACGACCGCTTAAACAGCGTTAGCGGCCCAGCCGCTCCAGCTTGGCCACGCTGAGGTCCAGCACCTTCATGCCGTGGCTGCCGAAGTTGATCTGGGCGCGGGCGTTGCCGCCGCTGCCCTCGATGTTGACGATCACGCCCTCGCCGAATTTGCCATGCGCGACCGACTCGCCGATGCGCCAGCCTGGTGAGCTGGACTTCTGCGCAATCTTTTGCGCAATGGCGTTGTCGGAACCGACCAGCGGCACCGCCTCGTCCCACGCCGTCTTCTTGTTGGCGAACCAGTGCGACTGCACCTTCGGCGACAGCCACTTCAGCGACTCCTCCGGCAGCTCGTCAAAGAAGCGCGACTTCATGTTGTAGCGCGTCTGGCCGTGCAACATGCGGGTTTGCGCGAAGCACATGTACAGGCGTTGGCGCGCACGGGTGATCGCCACGTACATCAGGCGCCGCTCCTCTTCCACGCCATCGTGCTCGCGCGAGCTGCTCTCATGCGGGAACAAGCCTTCTTCCAGGCCGGTGATGAAGACGTTGTTGAACTCCAGTCCCTTGGCCGAGTGCACCGTCATCATCTGCACCGCTTCCTGGCCGGCGGTGGCCTGGTTGTCACCCGCTTCCAGCGAGGCGTGCGACAGGAAGGCCGACAGCGGCGACATCACGGTGGCCAACGGCGCGTCGGCATCGATGATCTCGAAGCCGTCCTCGTTAACGATAGGTGCGCCGGACTGCGCCTGCGACTGCGGTCCCAGATGCGCCGGTGCGCCCTGGCCGAAGCCCTCTTCCGACACGAACTGCGTGGCGGCGCTGACCATCTGCTCCAAGTTCTCGATGCGATCGGCACCTTCCTTCTCGGTCTGGTAGTGGGTCAACAGGCCGCTGGCCTCCAGCACCACCCGCACCAATTCCGGCAGCGCCATCTGCTGCGTCTCGAAGCGCGCGCCTTCGACCAGCTTGACGAAGCCGCCCAGCGACGATCCCGCCTTGCCCGCCACATAAGGCACGGCGGCATACAGCGAAATGCGGTGCTGATCGGCCACCGCCTGCAGCGCCTCGATCGAACGCAGGCCGATACCGCGGGTCGGGAAGTTCACCACGCGCAGAAAAGCCGAATCATTGTGCGGATTGTCCATCAGTTGCAGATAGGCGATGGCGTGCTTGACCTCGGCGCGCTGGAAGTAGCGCTGGCCGCCGTAGACGTGGTAGGCAATCCCGGCCGAGAACAGCGCGTACTCGATCACGCGCGACTGCGCGTTGGAACGGTACAGCACCGCGATTTCGCTGCGGGCCGCGCCGTCGGCGATCAGATTCTTGGTCTCTTCGATAATCCACTGTGCCTCGGCCAGGTCGGAACTGGCTTCGTAGATGCGCACCGGCTCGCCGTGGCCGGCGTCGGTGCGCAGGTTCTTGCCCAGGCGCTTGCTATTATTTGCGATCAGCACATTGGCCGCATCCAGGATGTGACCATGCGAGCGGTAGTTCTGTTCCAGCTTGATCAGGTTCTTGACATGGAATTCACGCTCGAAGGCGCTCATATTGCCCACGTTGGCGCCGCGAAAGGCGTAGATGCTCTGGTCATCGTCGCCGACGGCAAACAGCGCGCCGCCACGGCCTTCGCCATGGCCGGCCAATAGCTTGAGCCATTTGTATTGCAAATCGTTGGTGTCCTGGAACTCGTCGACCAGGATGTGCTGGAAGCGCTGCTGGTAATGCTCGCGCAGCGGCTGGTTACGGCTCAGCAGCTCGTAGGTGCGCAGCAGCAGTTCGGCGAAATCCACCACGCCTTCGCGCTGGCACTGGTCGTCGTACAGCTGATACAGCTCGACTTTTTTCCGCTCGTCGGCGTTGTAGGGATCGATCTTGTCGGCGCGCAGGCCCTGGTCCTTGGCGCCATTGATGAAGTACATCACATCCTTGGCCGGAAACTTCTCATCGTCGACGTTGTTCGCTTTCAGCAGGCGCTTGATGGCCGACAGTTGATCCTGAGTATCGAGGATCTGGAAAGTCTGCGGCAGCGCCGCATCGCGGTGGTGGGTGCGCAGCAAGCGGTTGCACAGGCCGTGGAAGGTGCCGATCCACATGCCGCGTGTATTAATCGGCAACATCGCCGACAAACGCGTCGTCATTTCCTTGGCGGCCTTGTTGGTAAAGGTCACCGCCAGGATGCCGGACGGCGACACTTGGCCAGTCTGGATCAGCCAGGCGATACGGGTCGTCAGTACGCGGGTTTTGCCGGAGCCGGCGCCCGCGAGGATCAGGGCGCTCTGGGCCGGCAGGGTCACGGCAGCGAGTTGTTCGTCGTTGAGGTTATGAAGAAGATTTTGCATCCCGTGATTATACCGGCTGGGTGCCGAAACCCACCCTCGGGGTCAGGTCTGCCATTTCTACACAAACTCTGCCATGGCTGAAAAGCCCCGGCCCGACATCTCATGAATCGGTGTCTCGCCGCGGCCTTTGATCAAACTCAAAATCTCGGCGCACACAAATCGGGCTGCGTATCCAAACCGCGAGGAAGCGATTGTCCGCGCCTATCTTTCCACCGCATACACGATGTCGCAAATCGCCAAACATTTTGGCATTTCCCTGGCCACAGTCAGCCGCGCAATCAAAGCGCGGCACGACATCGGCTAGTCTTGAGTCACGAAGTCCGGAGACGGGCTCATTAAGTTGCGAACGGCTCAGCTTGTGTAGAAATGACAGACCGGACCCCGGTTTTCGATTTTGGGATTCAGCCGGCGGGGGCGGGGACGGCTTTGCCGCTCTGGATCGCTTCCTGGATCAGCGCGCGCATGGTTTGCTCGGCTTTGCGGCTCGCTTCCGCTTGCTGGCGTCCCAGCTCGCCCATGCGCTGGCCCAGTTCGGACATCGGCTTGCTGGCTTCGCTCATCTGGCGGCTCAGGGCTCGCATCGGTTCTTGCGGTGGCGCGATTTGGCGGGCGTTCTCGGCCAACTCGCGCTGCAGTTGCTGCATCTGTGGCTGCAAGGCAGCCATTTCGGCATGCAGTTGGTCCATCTGACGCTGGCTGGCTTCGCGCTGGGCGTCGCTTTGCTCGCGGCTCATCTGCATGCCTACGCGCTCCATGCGGCGGCCGATCACTTCCTGCTGGCGTGCCAGTCTTTCAATCGCGCGTTCCTGCCTCTTCAGCTCCTGCGCAGCCTGACCGTGTTCGGATTCGCGCGCCAGGGCGTCCATCTGGTGGCCCAGTTCATCCATCACCTTGCCATGCGCATCCATCTTCTTGCCCTGTGCTTCCATCTGCGCGCCCAGCTGGTTGGCCGGCAGCCAGGCCGCACTGGCTTTGGCCAGCAGCACCGGATCCTGGATCAGATAGACCTGGTCGCCGTCGCGATACCACAGGAAGTCGCCTTTGATTTTGGAACGCAGCTTGCTGAGGCCTTCCCAGTCGCTGCTGTTGCTGGCGCCGGACATGGTCATGTTGTCGCCACTCTGCACCAAGGCGTAGGCTTGCTGTCCGCGCTCGCCTTTCAGCATGCGGCGCGACGGCTTGGCCGGCAGCGGGGGCAGCGCTGGCGCGGGCGGGATGCTGGCCACAGGAGCCGGCGGCGCAGGCGGTGCGGCAGGTACGGCCTGCGCCGGCACGGCGGGAACGGCGGGCGCTGCCGTCAACGCTGACAATGCCGGCCTGGCCTTCCTGGCCGCAGGCGCGGGCGGCGCCGGTGGTGCAGGCGGGGCTGGCAGCTCGGCCGGTTCGGCCATCACCGTCACAGCCGGCGCCGTGGGCGGCTCCGGTGGCGATGCCGGCTCGGCCTGGACTGCGGCTTGGGCGTACAGCACCACGCTGGCGGCGCACAGGCCTATCAGCGGCAGCACCATTTTCCAGTCTATCGGTTCGACGTCGGGACGTAGCAGGTGTTTGATGCGTGACATGAGATTTCCTCCGTGGGCCGCATGGGCTAGATGCTGCATGGTGTACTGGATGGTATCGAGCTCGGACAATGCAAGGGCCAGGCGCCGCGGTTCGCCCAACACGCTTGCGGCTAAATCGTCGGCGATCTGCTCCCGCTCCACCCGGATGCGGCGCGACAGCATCCACACGCTCGGGTGATAGAACAGGAATACTTCGATCGCGCTTTGTATCAGATTGAGCAGGTAATCGTGGCGCTTGATGTGCGCCAGCTCGTGCGCCAGCAACGCTTCCAGCAGCTCGGCCGGCATGCCGCTCAGCAGCGACGCGGGCACCAACACGATGGGTTTCCAGCAGCCAGCGGTGATCGGACTGTCAAGCCGCTCGGCCACGCCGAGGCGCACCACCACATTCAGGTCAAAGCGTGCGGCCAACCGCGTCAGGCGCGCCTGCCATTCCACATCGGGCCGGTGGCTGCCGCCGTCGGTCAGCTGCCGCACCCACTGCAAGCCGATCGCCAGCCGCAGCGCCATTAGCACCGCGCCGCACGACCACAGCACCACGATCCAGGGCAGCTGGCGCCGCACCGCATAATCGACCGCGATGCGCCAGTCGGGATCGGCCAGCATGCGCGCGGCACCGCCTATGATCACCGGGCTGCCATCTGCCCGCTGCACAGCCCAGACGTCCCGCACCACCGGCAGCACCGCGTTGGCGCTGGCGCCTTCGGCCAGCCGCAACGCGATGTGCGACAGCGGCAGCACAACACACAGCAGCAGCGCGGCACACGCCAGTGCATAGCGCACTTGCGGCCGCGCGCCGCGCAGCAGGTTCAGCGCCGCCGAAGCGCCCCAGCCTATCAGCAGCCCCTGCCAGACAAAATGCAGCAGCGCCCAGCCGATGGCGGGGATCAGGGTGCTAAGCACGGGTGACTCCAGGGATAGGTGCGAACAGCATGCAGGCCTCCAATTCGATGGAAGTAGAATAATTTATCTAGATACCAGTGTCTAGATATTTTTTTCTACTTTTGCGTGCACCCGTTGCAAGCGCACGCCTCGATCATTGGACTATAGCCGCCGCCCCGCTACCATGCTGCCATTTTGCGACAGACTGCAGCCAGGGCGGTACAGATGGGTAATTAGTACAGCACTACCGAACGGATCGACTCGCCGCTCTTCATCAAGTCGAAGCCTTCGTTAATGCGCTCCAGCGGCAGGCGGTGCGTGATCAGGTCATCGATATTGAGCTTGCCCTCCATGTACCAGTCGACGATTTTCGGCACGTCGGTGCGGCCGCGCGCGCCGCCAAATGCGGAGCCTTTCCACACGCGGCCCGTCACCAGTTGGAACGGCCGGGTCGAAATCTCCTGCCCCGCTGCCGCCACGCCGATGATAATGGACTGGCCCCAGCCCTTGTGGCAGCACTCCAGCGCCTGGCGCATGGTGCTGGTATTGCCGATGCACTCGAAGCTGTAGTCGGCGCCGCCGTCGGTCAGCTCGATGATGGTGTCGACCACGTTCTCCACTTCCTGCGGATTGATGAAGTGGGTCATGCCAAATTTGCGCGCCATCTCCTGGCGGGCCGGGTTGATGTCGACGCCGATGATCTTGTCCGCGCCGACCATTTTGGCCGCCTGGATCACATTCAGGCCAATGCCCCCCAGGCCGAATACCACCACGTTGGCACCCGCCTCCACCTTGGCGGTAAACAGCACCGCACCCACGCCGGTAGTGACGCCGCAACCGATGTAGCAGACTTTGTCGAACGGCGCGTCGGAACGGATCTTGGCCAGCGCGATCTCCGGCACCACGATGTAGTTGGAGAAGGTCGACGTGCCCATATAGTGGAAGATAGGCTTGCCGTCGATTGAGAAGCGGCTGGTGGCATCGGGCATCAGGCCGCGGCCCTGGGTGGAGCGGATCGACTGGCACAGATTGGTCTTCTGCGACAGGCAGAATTTACACTGGCGGCATTCCGGCGTGTACAGCGGGATGACGTGGTCGTCCTTCTTCAGGCTCTTGACGCCGGGACCGACGTCGACCACCACGCCGGCGCCTTCATGGCCCAGGATGGCGGGGAAGATCCCTTCCGGATCGGCGCCGGACAGGGTGTAGTAATCGGTGTGGCAGATGCCGGTGGCCTTGATCTCCACCAGCACCTCGCCCTCGCGCGGGCCGTCCAGTTCCACCTGCTCGATCGTCAGCGGCGCTCCCGCCTTCCACGCTACGGCTGCCTTGGTCTTCATGTCCTGCTCCTGTCCTGTTGATTAATCCTGCCATCATAGCAAGCCAACAGGAATCAGGCACGCTCAGGACTGCGGCTCCACCGTCGCCAGCGGCGCGATGCCCAGCAGTTCGGAAATCGTCCGCCACAGCTGGCGCGGCGACGTCCACGGCTTGGGCAGGAAGGCGCTGGCCAGGTTGCGGTGCTCAGGTTGGCGCGCCGAATACAGCAGCACCGGCGTGTCGGCGTGGGCCCGCTTCAGCGCCTCGATCAGCGCGGCGCCGTCGCCGTCCGGCAGGTCCGGGTCCAGTACCACCAGCGCGAACTGCTGCTGCTCGATGGCCTGCACGGCCGCGGCCAGCGTCGGCACATGGACCACATGGGTTTCCGGCGCCAGCAGCGTGGCCAGCACCAGCGCGGCATCGGAATCGCCGTCGACGTGCAGCACGCGCGGCGCGGCACGATACAGGGAAAAATCGGCGCCGGCGACGGCGGCCAGTTCACGTTCTTGCGCCGCCATGCGGCTGTCTTCTGAAAAATCGCTGCTCATAAATCTCTCCGCGCACAAAGGCTTGCAGGGTGCATGTCGGCGGAGCTGGGCCGAGGGGGAACTGAAGACCGCGGGATGGGGCGGCCTTGGGGAGGAACGTGCGGCGATGGCGGGATGGGGCCGGGCGCACGGTGCGTGGACCGGCAAGGCAGCGGTCACGTCAGACTGTAGTGTACAACAAAATTTCGCCAGTAACAGGGCAAGCGGTGGCCGCGGCCCGTTTCCGTCTATTTTTTCAGACGATTGTTGAATGCGGCATGTAAGCTATTCAATGTTTCCTCGGCCTGCAACAGCTGGTCGGCCACCTCGTTGACCTTGCGCCGGTTGGAGCGCGCATGGTCGCGCAGCACCTCGAAAGCGGTGTTGCGGTCGGTCTGGAATTTGCACATCAACAGGCCCACGGCCAGACTGGTTTCGCGGCCGGCAGCCAGCGCCGCGTTCAGATTGAGCTCGGTGCGGCGCAACTGGCGGATCTCGTCGGCGCGCGCCAGGCCGGCGGTGAAGGCCGGCATCAGGTGCTTCTCGTCGACCGGCTTGACCACGAAGCCGACCGCGCCATACGAGGCGGCCTGCTTGCCGGCGTCGGCGTCGCCGCGCCCGGACAGGAACATGAACGGCACCGAGGTGGTGGCATGCAATTGCTTAGCCAGTTCCAGTCCGTTCATGCCCGGCATGTGGATGTCGAGCAGCGCCAGGTCCGGCTCGCGCACGGCGATGGCCTGCAAGGCTTGCTCGGCCGACGAGGCTTGCACCGTGTCGTAACCGGCATGGAGCAGGACCTCGCCGAGGTAGTCGAGCAGCAGCTGGTCGTCGTCGACGATCAGGATCAGGCGCTTAGGGCTGGGAGTAACTGGCATGGGGCGGCGACCTTAGGCTAATGCTAAGGCCCCATTATAAAGCCGAAAAGCGCCCTTACCTCAAGCGATTTCTCTCTGGCGGAACAGGGCCAGGAAATCGTCCACCACGGCAGCCGGATCGTCGGCCAGATATACGCTGCTGATGGCGGCCACCATGTCGGCGCCGCGCGCCACCAGCGGCGCCGCGTTGGCTGGCGTCATGCCGCCGATGACCACCGTGGGCAGCGCGATGACGGCCCTGGCCTGGTCCAGTATCGCCGGCGTGGTCGTGACGGCGTACTGCTTGACCCGCGATAGGTAGAAGCCGCCAAAGGCGACGTAGCTGGCGCCGGCCGCCTGCGCATCGAGTGCGCGCTGCATGTCGCCGTAGCAGGAGGCGCCGATGATCTTGTCCGGCCCCAGCAGCGCACCTACCTGCGCCAGCGTGGCGTCGGTGCCGCCCAGGTGCACGCCGTCCGCGCCTAGCACCAGGCACAGGTCGACATGGTCGTTGACGATGAAGGGCACGCGATGGCGGCGACATAGCTGCAGCAGCGCCAGCGCCTGCTCCATGCGCAGTTCGGGATCGGCGCTCTTGTGGCGGTATTGCAGCGCCGCTATGCCGACGCCGCTGCCATCGGCGCCTGCTGCCAGTGCCTGTTCGGTGACGGCCAGCAGGCGCTCGGTGTCGTCCCAGTTCGGGGTGACTAGATATAGTCCTTGCATATGTGCTCTCAAAGTGGGTGGGTGGAGCGGCGCTGCGGAATGCACTGGCCGTCGGCGATGGAATAGGCCTCGCGCAGCGCGTCGTAGCAGCAGATCTGGGCTTGCTCCAGCGCGAGCGCCATCGGCACGCCCTGCGCCAGCAGCGCGGCGGCGGCCGAGGCCAACGTGCAGCCGCTGCCGTGAAAGCCGCCGGGCAGGCGTGGCCAGCGCCACTGCCGACCCTGGCCGGAGCCTGCGATGGCGTCGGCTCCGGGGCCGAACCAGTGGTTGATCACCAGCGGACCGTCGTCATGGCCACCGGTGATCAGCACGTGACGGCAGCCCAGCGCTTGCAGGGTTTGCGCTTGCCGGGCGGCCGATTGGGACGACGCCGGCGACGCGGTGCCGATGCCGCCGAGCGCTTGGGCTTCGGGACCGTTGGGCGTCAACAGCGTAGCTAGCGGCAGCAGCGGCGCCAGCGCGGCGATGGCGTCGCCGTGCGTCAGCGTGTCGCCATGACCGCTGGCCAGCACCGGGTCCAGCACCACAGGCAGTTCCGGCTGCGTTGCACGCAACTGCGCGATCACACCGGCAATCACCCGCGCATTGGCGGCGCTGCCGGGAATGCCGATCTTGACCGCGCTGATCGCCCCCTTCGCGATCAGCGCCTGCGCCTGCCGCAGCAGGAACGCCGCTTCGACCGGCTGCACTTCGTAGACGCGATCGTTATCCTGAACGGTCAACGCGGTGACGACGGTGAGCGCGTGCGCGCCCAATGCCGCGATGCTTTGCAGATCGGCTGCGATGCCGGCGCCACCGGATGGATCGACGCCGGCAAACACCAGTACCGATGGCCGCACTGGCATGCCCGTCATGCCAGCCGGCCGGCCATCGGCGACGATGGCGAGGCGGCGAAGCGGCGGGCGATGCGGCCCGCCAGATAAGCCTCGCGGCCGGCCTGCACGCCCAGCTTCATGGCGCGCGCCATGCGCACCGGGTCCTGCGCGCAGGCGATAGCGGTGTTCATCAGCACACCGTCGCAGCCCAGCTCCATGGCGATGGCGGCATCGGACGCGGTACCCACGCCGGCATCGACCAGCACCGGTACCGTGGCCTGCTCGATAATCAGCGACAGGTTCCACGGATTGAGGATGCCCATGCCGGAGCCGATCAGCGACGCCAGCGGCATCACTGCGACGCAGCCGATATCCTGCAGTATCCTGGCCTGGATAGGATCGTCGCTGCAGTAGACCATGACGTCGAAGCCGTCGCGCACCAGCGCCTCGGCGGCGACCAGCGTTTCCGGCATGTGCGGGAACAAGGTCTTCTCGTCGCCCAGCACTTCCAGCTTGACCAGCTTGTGGCCATTCAGCAGTTCGCGCGCCATTTGCAGCGTGTAGATCGCATCCTTGGCGTTGTAGCAGCCGGCCGTGTTGGGCAAGATGGTGTAGTCGGATGGCGGCAGCACGTCCAGCAGGCTGGGCGCCTTGGGGTCCTGGCCGATGTTAACGCGGCGGATGGCCACGGTGATGATTTCCGCTGCCGCCGCGTCGGTGGCCTCGCGGGTCTGCTGCAGGTCCCGGTACTTGCCGCTGCCGACCAGCAGGCGCGATTTGTAGGTTTTTCCTGCGATGGTCAGTAAGTCTTGAATGCTCATAGTGGTTCCCTGTTTATTTAACCGCCGCCGATGGCGCGCACGATGTCTACTTTGTCTTGTGGCTGCAGCTCGCGCTGCGGCCATTGCTGGCGCGGCACCACGTTGCGGTTGACCGCCAGCGCCAGCGCCTGTCCCGTCAGCGACAATGCGTCAACCAGCGCCTCCAGCGTGTGCTGCACCGGCACCTGGCGCGGCTCGCCATTTAATTCGATTTCGATCATGAGTACCTCACAGCTTGCGATACAGTTCGGCGCCGTTCTTGACGAACTCGATCGCCTTGACCTGCATGCCCTGCTCCAGCGCCGCACCGTCGCTGACGCCATTGGCGGCCGCGAATTCGCGCACTTCCTGCGTGATCTTCATCGAGCAGAAATGCGGGCCGCACATCGAGCAGAAATGCGCCACCTTGGCCGAATCCTTGGGCAGGGTCTCGTCATGGAATTCGCGTGCCTTGTCGGGATCGAGGCCGAGATTGAACTGGTCGTCCCAGCGAAACTCGAAGCGCGCCTTGGACAGAGCGTTGTCGCGGATCTGCGCGCCCGGATGGCCTTTCGCCAGGTCGGCCGCATGGGCGGCGATCTTGTAGGTGATGATGCCATCCTTGACGTCGTCCTTGTTCGGCAGGCCTAGGTGTTCCTTGGGCGTGACGTAGCACAGCATGGCCGTGCCGTACCAGCCGATCAAGGCCGCGCCTATGCCCGAGGTGATGTGGTCGTAGCCCGGCGCGATGTCGGTGGTCAAAGGCCCCAGCGTGTAGAACGGCGCCTCGCTGCACTGCTCCAGTTGCAGATCCATGTTCTCTTTAATCAGCTGCATGGGCACGTGGCCCGGACCTTCTATCATCACTTGCACGTCGTGCTTCCAGGCGATCTGCGTCAGCTCACCCAACGTTTTCAGCTCGCCCAGCTGGGCCTCGTCGTTGGCGTCGTAGATCGAGCCGGGGCGCAGGCCATCGCCCAGCGAGAACGACACATCGTAGGCCTTCATGATCTGGCAAATCTCTTCGAAGTGCGTATACAGGAACGATTCCTGGTGATGCGCCAGGCACCACTTGGCCATGATCGAGCCACCGCGCGAGACGATGCCGGTCAGGCGCTTGGCTGTCAGCGGTACATAGCGCAGCAGCACGCCGGCGTGGATGGTGAAGTAGTCGACGCCCTGTTCGGCCTGTTCGATCAGCGTGTCGCGGAAGATTTCCCAGCTCAGGTCTTCGGCCTTGCCGTTGACCTTTTCCAGCGCCTGATAGATCGGCACCGTGCCGATGGGGACCGGGCTGTTACGGATGATCCATTCGCGCGTTTCGTGAATGTGCTTGCCGGTCGACAGATCCATGACGTTGTCGCCCCCCCAGCGGATGGCCCAGGTCATCTTCTCCACTTCCTCGCCGATCGACGAAGTGACGGCGGAGTTGCCGATGTTGGCGTTGATCTTGACGAGGAAATTGCGGCCGATGATCATCGGCTCAATTTCGGGATGGTTGATGTTGGCCGGGATGATGGCGCGGCCACGGGCGATTTCCTCACGCACGAATTCCGGCGTGATCTCGGCCGGGATGGCGGCGCCGTAAGCCTGGCCAGGATGCTGGCGGCCCATCAAGTCGGCCAGGCGCTGGCCCATAGCACCGGAAGACTTCAACTGTTCCAGGTACTCCTTGCGGCGCATATTCTCGCGGATGGCGACGAACTCCATCTCCGGCGTGATGATGCCCTGGCGCGCGTAGTGCATCTGCGTGACGTTGCCACCGGCCAGTGCCCGGCGCGGCTTGCGGTGCAGGTTGAAGCGCAGTTCAGCCAGCGCCGGATCGGCCAGGCGTGCCTGGCCATATTCCGAAGTCGGGCCGGGCAGTTCCTCGCTATCGTTGCGCTCCAAAATCCACGGCAGGCGCGGCGTGGCCGCCAGGCCGGAGCGGATGTCGATCACCGCGTCCGGATCGGTGTACGGGCCGGAAGTATCGTAGACATAGACCGGCGGATTCGCCTCGAAGCCAAACGAGGCCGGCGTATCGGCCTGCGAGATTTCGCGCATCGGCACACGGATGTCCGGGCGGCTGCCTTCGATGTAGACCTTGCGGGAATTGGGTAACGGTGCGATCGCTGCCTCGTCCACCTTGGCGGTGGCGGACAGGAATTTCAGATGGGCGTTCATTTGGCTCCTTCGTTAGCTACAGGAGCCAGCAAAGGAGGCGGACAGCACCCGCATCGATGGACTGATGGCGCGGCGTTATCCTGAGCTTCCCTTCGCTGGCATTATCCAGATCAGGTTCGGAGGGTATTTCTCACCCGCGCCGCACAATGCGACGCAGGACCCCTAGCGTGTGCCACCTTGCGGCAGCGGGCCGATTATACGCCGGTCGCGACGCGATCCACAACCGTGCCGGCAAACGGCGGCAAATACCCGCTATACCAGCGCTCCCGCTTGTCAAATGCGCTATCATCGTCAGACGGCGTCAGGCCGTTGGAACTGCGCCGCCCCACCCACCACACGCTGGAGGAGTAGAAATGGCAACTAAGTTCACGCTCAATGGCAAGCAAGTAGCAATCCAGGCCGAACCGGATACCCCGCTGCTGTGGGTGATCCGCGACGAGGTCGGCCTGACCGGCACCAAATTCGGCTGCGGCATGGCGCTGTGCGGCGCCTGCACGGTGCATCTGGACGGCGCGCCGATCCGCTCTTGCCAGACGCCGGTGTCGGCGGTGGCTGGCAAGAAGGTCGCCACCATCGAGTCGCTTTCGACAGACAATTCCCATCCGCTGCAAAAAGCCTGGATCGCGCACGACGTACCGCAATGCGGCTACTGTCAATCGGGCCAGCTGATGAGCGCCGCGGCGCTGCTGCGCACCAATAACAATCCCAGCGACGCCGACATCGAGCAGGCGATGAGCGGCAATATCTGCCGCTGCGGCACCTATAACCGCATCCGCGCCGCGATCAAGAGCGCTGCCGCCGAAATGCGCAAGGCTTAAGGAGAGCGCCATGACGACGACACGCAGGGAATTCCTGAAAACGACGGCGCTGCTGAGCGGCGGCCTGACGCTGGGTGTGATCCTGTCCACCCAGGTGGACGAGGTGCAGGCGGCAGGCACCATCCATACGCCCAACGCCTGGGTCCACATCGCCGACGACAACACCATCACGCTGCTGTCGGCCCGCTCCGAAATGGGCCAGGGCGTGTACACCGCGATGCCGATGCTGATCGCGGAAGAACTGAATGTAGACATCCGCAAGATCAAGGTGGAAATCGCACCAGTGGGCGCGGTGTACACCAATGCGCTGATGGGCGCGCAGATCACCGGCGGCTCGACCTCGGTGCGCGACGGCTGGGAAAAGCTGCGCGTGGCCGGCGCGCAGGTGCGCACCATGCTGATCAGCGCCGCGGCCGACAAGTGGCAGGTCAGCGCCGACCAGCTGCAAGCGGCCGACGGCAAGGTCAGCGGGCCGGGCGGACGCAGCGCCACCTATGGCGAACTGGCCGCTGCCGCGTCGCAACTGCCGGTGCCGAAGGACGTGGTGCTGAAAGATCCGAAGGACTTCAAGATCGTCGGCAAGCGGACCAAGCGCCTGGAGACGCCGCACAAGGTCAACGGCACGGCGGAGTATGGCATCGACGTCAAGCTGCCGGGCATGGTATATGCGTCGCTGGAGCAGTGCCCGGTCATCGGCGGCAAGGTAGTCAGCTTCGACGCCAGCAAGGCCAAGGCCATGCCGGGCGTGATCGACGTGGTGCAGATTCCGGACGGCGTGGCGGTGGTGGCCAATTCGTACTGGCGCGCCAAGAAGGCACGCGAGGCGCTCAACGTGGTGTGGGACGACGGTCCCGGCGCGCGCATCGACAACGCCAGCATGAAGGACGGCATCCGCAAGGCGGCCGACGCCACCACCCCGATCAAGAAAACCGGCGATGCCGCTGCGGCGCTGAAGTCGTCCGCCAAGACGCTGCAGGCCGAGTACTGGTCGCCGCTGCTGGCGCATGCCACCATGGAGCCGCAGAACTTCACCGCCGACTACAAGGACGGCAAATGCACGGTGACCGGGCCGTCCCAGTTCCAGCAAGGCACGCAGGGCAATGTGGCGGCGGCGCTGGGCATCAAGCCGGAGGACGTCAGCGTCAAGACCACCTTCCTCGGCGGCGGTTTCGGACGCCGGCTGGAATACGATTTTGCCGTGCAGGCGGCGCAGCTGTCCAAGGCGGTCGGCAAGCCGGTCAAGCTGCTGTGGACCCGCGAAGATGACACCACGCACGATTTCTACCGGCCGATGGCGCTGCACCGCATGGCCGCCGGGCTGGATGCGGCGGGCAAGCCGACCGCGCTGACTTTGCAGCTGACATCGCAGTCGATCACGCAGCGCGCCTTCGGCCTGCCGAAAGGGACGCTCGATCCCTTCATGTCCGAAGCGGCGGTAGTGGGCTACGACATACCCAACATGACGCAGGAACTGATCGAGCATGACAGCGGCTTGCGCGTGGGCTACTGGCGCTCGGTCAGCCATGCGCTCAATGCCTTTGCCAACGAAAGCTTCATCGACGAGATGGCAGCGGCGGCCGGCAAGGATCCATATCAGTTCCGCATGGCGATGCTGGGCCAGCAGCCGCGCTTTGCCAAGGTGCTAAAAACGGCGGCGCAGCAGTCCGGCTGGGGCAAGCCGCTGCCCAAGGGCCATTATCGCGGCCTGGCGCTGATGGAGGGTTACGACACCTATATGGCGCAGGTGGCGGAGATTTCGGTCAAGGACAACGCGATCAAGGTGCATCATGTGTGGGTGGTGGCGGACCTGGGACGCATGGTCAATCCGGATACGGTGGAGGCGCAGATCGAGTCCAGCATTGCGTTCGGGCTGTCGTCGGTGCTGGGCTCGGAGATCACGCTGGAGAAGGGCCGCGTCCAGCAGACCAACTTCCATGACTATCCGGTGCTGCGCATGAACGACATGCCGCACGTCGACATCACGCTGGTGCCGAGCACCGAGAAGCCGGGCGGCATCGGCGAGCCGGCAACGGCCTTGATTGGGCCGGCGGTGGCGAATGCCTTGTTCATCGCCACCGGCAAGCGGGTGCGCACACTGCCACTATCGCCGGACAATATCAAGTCGGCCTAGCGACGCGGCGCCTACGCCACAACGCCCCCAGTTGGGGGCGTTTTTCATTTTGCCGCCGCGTCGAGCTGCTGCAGGATCGCGTAGGCGGCCCTGACGCGCGCCGCATTCGGATAGTAGCGGTTCGCCAGCATCACAATGCCGATGCGCTGCTGCGGCACGAACAGCACGTAGGCGCCGAAGCGGCGGGTCGAGCCGGTCTTGTTGAACAAGGCCGGGCCGGATGGCTGGCGCGGCGTCAGCTGCGTGGCCGGGAAGCCCACCTTAGCCATGGCGTCGGAATTTCCCTCCAGCAGTTGCTGCAGCGTGACGGGATAGGCATACTGCTCCCAGCCCAATCCCTGCACCATATCGCCGACGGCGAAATAGCCGACGTGAGTAGCTGCAACCGCGGCGCGCATAGCCGCCGGCAGCTGGGACGGATCGATATTCTCCTGCACGAAGCGGATCATGTCGGCGGCGCTCGATTTCTCGCCATAGGATTCCGCATCGAAGACGTCAGCACTGACGCGGCCTGGCTGGTTCTTGTCGTCGTAGCCCCAGGCGTAGTTGGCCATCGCGCTGTCAGGTACATGGACGTAGGTATGGGTCAAGCCCAGTGGGCCCAGCACCTCGGTCTGTAAGGCCTCGGCGAAATCGCGCTTCAGTGCCAGCGCGGTGATGTGGCCGAACAGGCCGATGCTGGGATTGGAATAGCGGCGCTGCTTGCCGGGCGCGGCGTCCGGCTTCCAGTGTTGGAAGTAGGCCGGTATCGCCGCCATGTCGGGAACTTCATCGGGAACTTGCTGCGGCAGTCCGCCGGCGGTGTAGGTGGCGAGATTGAGCAGGCTAGCCTTATCGATCGCGCTGCCCTTCAGTTGCGGCATGTACTTGCCGGGATGATCATCCAGCGACAGCGTGCCGCTCAACTGCGCATACGCGCCCAGCGTGGCGGTGAAGGTCTTGCTGACGGAGCCCAGCTCGAACAAGGTGTTCTCGCTTACCGGCGCATGACTCTCGCGCGAAGCGACGCCGTAGTTGAAGAAGTAGGCCTGACCATCGATAGTGACGGCAACCGCCATGCCGGGCAGGTCATACTCCGCCACGACGGGGCGAATGGCGGCATCGACGACGCTGCGGATCTTCTCAGCATCAGCGGCAGCCCAGCTGCTCACTGGATAGAGGCTGGCGCAAATAAGGGCAAGTGTAATACGGCTGATGGTCAAAGTTGTTTTTCCTTATATGAGTGAGGGTGGCTCGCTGCACGCCAGTGAGCTAGCATTGTACTAACGCCACCGTTCTAGCGCGCCAGTTCGCAGAAGCGGATGCGGTTGCCGAACGGGTCGGCGACCTCGATCTGCCGCCCCCACGGCAGATCAACGATGCCGGGCTTCGCATACGCATAGTTTCTGGCGTTCAGCTCAGCGTGCAGCTCCTCGATGCCGATCGTCGGCACGAACACGGTCGAACCGGGCGTCGCGTCGCCGTGATGCTCGCTGAGGTGCAGCGCGAGGTCATAGCGCTTGACCTCTGCATACAACGGGGCGCCGTCCTCAAAACGATGTTCCCATGCCAGCGTGAAGCCAAGGAAGGCTACGTAAAATTCCTTGGCCTTGGACTCGGAAAAAATCCGGATGATTGGTATGGCACTGGCGAATTGCATGAGACGCTCCTTAATCTTTGAACTCCGGCGTGCTTTTGTTCATGCCGGCCATCATGGCAGCCTGCAAGTCCGCCGACATCAGCATGGCTGCGTTCCAGGTGGCGTTGTAGTTGAGGCCATCGGCTACCGAGTGGTCGCGCGCGTAGGTGATCATCTCCTTCACGCCGCGAATCGCCAGCGGCGCCTTGGACGCAATCTCCGCTGCGATCGCGCGCACGCCGGCGCGCAAGGCCAGCGGCGATTCGAACACGCGGTTCACCAGGCCGATCTCCTTGGCTTCCGCCGCGTCCACCTTGCGCGCCGTGTAGGCCAGCTCGCGCGCCATACCTTCGCCGATCAGCTTCGGCAGGCGCTGCAAGGTGCCCACGTCGGCCGTCATGCCGATGTCGATTTCCTTGATGCTGAACCAGGCGTCGGCCGAACAGTAGCGCATGTCGGCGCAGGTGATCAGGTCGATGCCGCCGCCCACGCACGCGCCATGCACCGCCGCCAACACCGGCTTGCGGCAGCGTTCCAAACTGCTCAGAGTGTCCTGCAAATCCAGGATCACCCGCCGCAACGATTCGCGCGTGCGGCCGTCGCAGTCGTTCTGGATCTGTCCGCCCAGTCCCATCATCATCTGCAGATCGATGCCCGAGGTGAAGGCGCGGCCCTCGCCTTCCAGCACCGCCACCCGTGCCTGCGGCAGATCGTCGATGTACTGGAAGGCGCGGCGCAGGTCGTGCCACATGGCCAGGTTCATCGCGTTCATCTTCTCCGGCCGGTTCAGGCGCACGGTGGCGATGCGCTCGGCCACGCTGACGGTCAGGGTCTCAAAAACGGGGGCTTCGGTGCTCATGGCGATCTCCTATACAGGTTATGCCGGTATCTTGTCGTTAAAATTGTCGCTTCGTCAATCAAAAACCTTGCGCGGCCCGCCGCTTGGCTCGCCGCGTCATCTATAATGGCTGTTTTCGCAAATTTAACCAGCCAAATCATGGAATTAGCCAAGTCTTTCGAGCCCGCCGACATTGAACAGTTCTGGCGCTCCGAGTGGGAAAAGCGCGGTTACTATGCCGCCAGCATGGATCTCAGCCAGCCGTCGTTCAGCATCCAGCTGCCGCCGCCGAACGTCACCGGCACGCTGCATATGGGCCATGCGTTCAACCAGACCATCATGGACGGCCTGACCCGCTACCACCGCATGCTGGGCCATAACACCGCCTGGATCCCTGGCACCGACCACGCCGGCATCGCCACCCAGATCGTGGTGGAACGCCAGCTCGACGCGCAGAAAGTTTCGCGCCATGACCTGGGCCGCGAAAAATTCATCGAAAAAGTCTGGGAGTGGAAAGAGAAATCCGGCTCCACCATCACCGGCCAGATGCGCCGCATGGGTACTTCGCCTGACTGGGCCCGCGAATACTTCACCATGGACGAAACCCGCTCCAAGGTCGTCACCGAAGTATTCGTGCGCCTGCACGAGCAAGGCCTGATCTACCGCGGCAAGCGCCTGGTCAACTGGGACCCGGTGCTGGGCACCGCCGTCTCCGACCTGGAAGTCGTCTCCGAGGAAGAAGACGGCTCGATGTGGTACATCAAATACCCGCTGGCCGATGGCAGCGGCTTCATCACCGTCGCCACCACCCGTCCTGAAACCATGCTGGGCGACGTGGCCGTGGCGGTCGACCCGACCGACGAGCGCTATCAGTCGCTGGTAGGCCAGATGCTGAAACTGCCGCTGTCCGAGCGCGAGATCCCGATCATCGCCGACTCCTACGTCGACAAAGCCTTCGGCACCGGCTGCGTGAAGATCACCCCAGCCCACGACTTCAACGACTACGCCGTCGGTCAGCGCCACAACCTGGACATGCCATCCATCTTGACCTTGGATGCGAAGATCAGCGACGAAGCGCCGGCCGCCTACCGCGGCATGGACCGCTTTGCCGCGCGCAAGCAGATCGTCGCCGACCTGGAAGCGCAGGGCCTGCTGGAACAAGTCAAGCCGCACAAGCTGATGGTGCCGCGCGGCGACCGTACCGGCGTCGTGATCGAACCGATGCTGACCGACCAGTGGTTTGTCGCCATGAGCAAGCCAGCGCCGGAAGGCACCTTCTTCCCGGGCAAATCAATCGCCGAGACCGCGCTGGATAAAGTGGCCAATGGCGAGATCAAGTTCGTGCCTGAAAACTGGAGCACCACCTACAACCAGTGGCTGAACAACATCCAGGACTGGTGCATCTCGCGCCAGCTGTGGTGGGGCCATCAGATCCCGGCCTGGTACGACGAGCAGGGCAACATCTTCGTCGCCAAAACCGAAGCAGAAGCGCGCGCCAAGCAGCACGCAGCCGGCAGCACCGGCCTGCTGCGCCGCGACTCCGACGTGCTGGACACCTGGTTCTCGTCCGCGCTGGTGCCTTTCTCCACGCTGGGCTGGCCGGAAGAAACGCCGGACCTGAAAGCCTTCCTGCCATCGTCGGTGCTGGTCACCGGCTTCGACATCATTTTCTTCTGGGTGGCGCGCATGGTCATGATGACTGCGCACTTCACCGGCAAAGTGCCGTTCGAGACCGTGTACGTGCACGGCCTGGTGCGCGATTCGCAGGGTCAGAAGATGTCCAAGTCCAAGGGTAATACGCTGGACCCTATCGATCTGATCGACGGCATCGGCATCGACGCGCTGACCGAAAAGCGCACCACCGGCCTGATGAATCCCAAAGCCGCCGAGAAGATCGCCAAGGCCACCCGCAAGGAATTCCCGGAAGGGATCGCCGCCTACGGCACCGATGCGGTGCGCTTCACGATGGCGTCGTACGCCTCGCTGGGACGCAACATCAACTTCGACCTGGGCCGCTGCGAAGGTTATCGCAACTTCTGCAACAAGATGTGGAACGCGACCCGCTTCGTGCTGATGAACACCGAAGGCAAGGACTGCTCGCCAAATGAAGCCGACCTGTCGATGGCCGACAAGTGGATCATCTCGCTGCTGCAAAAGGCCGAGCTGGAAATCGCCAAGGGCTTCGAAGACTACCGCTTCGACAATATCGCCAGCGCGATCTACAAGTTCGTCTGGGACGAGTACTGCGACTGGTATCTGGAGGTGGCCAAGGTCCAGGTGCAGAGCGGCACCGAAGGCCAGCAGCAGGCGACCCGCCACACGCTGTTGCGCGTGCTGGAAGTGATCCTGCGCCTGGCGCACCCGGTGATCCCGTTCGTCACCGAACAGCTGTGGCAGACCGTCGCGCCGCTGGCCGGCAAGTCGCTGAAGGCCGGCGGCGATTCGATCATGACCCAACCTTACCCGATCGCCAATCCAGCCAAGATCGACGAGTCGGCCGAAGCCTGGATGCAGCAGTTGAAGGCATTGACCGACGCGACCCGCAACCTGCGCGGCGAAATGCAGCTGGCGCCATCGCTGCGCGTGCCGCTGATCGTGGAACCGGGCAGCGCCGCCGACAAGGCCGCACTGGCAGGCTTTGCGCCGTACATCCAGTCGCTGGGCAAACTGGCCGAAGTGCAGATCGTCGACGTGCTGCCGGAATCGCCGGCCGCCGTGTCGATAGTCGGCACCACCAAGTTGATGCTGAAGGTGGAGATCGACGTCAAGGCCGAGCGTGAGCGCCTGGCTAAGGAGATCACCCGCGTCGAAGGCGAGATCGCCAAGGCCAACGGCAAGCTGTCGAACGACAGCTTCGTGGCGCGCGCGCCGGCCGAAGTGGTCGCGCAAGAGAAGGAACGCGTCGCCAACTTCTCGGCCACGCTGGCCAAGATGCGCGAGCAGTTCGCCAAGCTGCCTGCAGCCTGATAGCTCAGCCGCGCACGATAGAAGCCGCCCAGTGCAAACTGCGCGGCTTTTTTTATCCGGTAGCGCGTAAAACGCCGTCCTTCAGAGGCTGTCGCAAAACATTTTTTCGCGATCACATCAAGCCCGGACGAGGTTGTAGTTGAGGACGCAAGCCTAAAAAACGCGACATGCGGTCGGAAAAGGTGTATCGGGCCGCTCTAACAGCGTATAGAACGGCATAAAAGTAGAGAAACAGCGCCCTCAGCAGGGCAACCGCCCTGGACAAGTTGTACGCCATGACGTGCAGCGCAAATTCGCGCCTGACCGCTTGCAGCCCCCGGCGGCGGAAGCGATCCAGTCCCTGTTGGCCGCGCAAGCTGCTAAACACTGGTTCGACGATCGCCTTGCGCTGGCTGAAAATACGTCGCGCCTGGCGATGCTGCATCACCAGGCGCAGCGCCTCCCGTTGTTCGTCCTCGGGATAGCGTTTGATGCGCCGTCCCTGTGCCGCCTTCGTGCAGTTCGCGCGCAGGCGGCAAGTCGTGCAACCCGATGCTGCATACACGCTCGCCGCCCGCGTGCGCGCTGTTTCTTTGCACTGGGAGATGCGGATCAAGGTCTGGCCGGCGGGACATCGGTAAGTGTCGGTGTGCGCGTCGTAACTAAACGCGCTCTTGTGGTACTGCCCCGCCTCTTTGGTCTCGGCGGGCCACTGGCCCTCCGGGCACAACAAGCTGACATCGCGATCGAGCGTCGCGCCGATCACGCCATCGTCGAAGTAGCCGGCGTCGAGCAACAACTCACTGACTTGCTCTCCCGTCACGCGCACGCTCTGATCGAGCATCGGTGCGATTACCTTGGTTTCGCTCGATGGGTCAATGTCGAAGGCGGTGATGATTCGGTCCGGGTTGGCCAGCACCGATGGCTTGTATGATGCCGCGAACCCATGTCCACGTTTCAGGCGCTGCACCATGGATTCCGGTTCACTGCCGCTGATACGCAAGGTTTCGACATTCTTGCCATTGTCACGCCGCGCGGCCTGGCGCTGTTCAAACAGTTCCTGGCAACGCGCATTGCGCTCCTGCTCCTGTTGTGCCGCCGGATTCTCTGGTGTACGTTCCACAGCCTGTTGCGCCGCCGCCGCGCGCGCCTTGACGGCCTCTTCCTTGAGCAACTTGTAGTGCGAGCAAGCCGCTTCGATAACAGTGCCGTCGCCAGCCAGGCGAGCGCTGCCGGAACCGGTCGCCTTCAAAATTGCCCCGGTCAGCGATTCAAAGAAATCCCGGGTCAGCGACGCTTCATGCTGGACGATGAAGCGGCCGATGTTGGCATGATCTGGCGCGATGCCGCCGGTCACCCACATGCAGCCCAGATCAAGCCGTGCCATCCGTTCCAGTTCGCGCAGGGAATGAACACCTTGCATCACGCCGTACAGGATCAGGCCGACCATCAATTGCGGCGCATAGGGGGCACGGCTGGTGGCCGCGTAGCGCTACTCGAACGCCTGCCAGTGCTGCCCTGCGAGCAGTCGGGCCACGGTAAATGGCGCATGCTGCCCCGAGCGCTTCAGATGTTCTTCCAGCCGCGTTGTTCCCAAAAAAATCGCGTGGGCATCGCCGGTCACGAAACGCCGGCCGCTATGGACCGCCGTTTGCAGCACGGGTGCATCCGTACTGGCCGGCACGCCGCCAAACAAATCGAACTGCGCATCGTCGGGTGAAGGTAATTTGCGGGTGCTGCTCATTGTGGCGTCCTGGCGTTTCATCCTGGGCAATATTTTAAAACGTGAAGGGCTTTTGCGACAGCCTTCAGGACGGTGATGTAAGCGCGGGAGGCGAAGCCTCCTTGCTTTTCCGGTGGTCGCTGATACACTGTATATTCATATGGGGTATCCAGTTAGCTCCAGCGATGCTGGGTAACTGGATGTACATACAGTATTTTAATCTAGTTTTTCGCCGCCGCGCGTTTTCCTTGCA
>FSZM01000027.1_pt1 | contig 49323 bp, 37 predicted proteins | sample 1638831 | NCBI WGS metagenome assembly FSZM01 (sample SAMEA3914813, study PRJEB12502) | metagenome | biome: forest; material: soil | place: Canada | collected 2011-07-07 | depth 0.3 m
GCTGTATACGGTGGCCGACACCCGCCGCGATTCAGGTTTCACCATTTTCTACATGGGCATCAACGCCGGCGCGCTGATCGCACCGGTGCTGACCGAATGGCTGGCCAGCGCGATCTTCGGTAATGGCGGCATGCCGGCCTACAAGGTGGTGTTCATGTCCGCTGGCGTGGGCATGCTGATCAGCCTGGTCTGGTTCTTCATCGGCCGCCAGGGCCTGAAGGGCATCGGCGCACCGGAAGTGCAAGACCGCAAGCGCATGATCTACGTGGCCGTGGGCGCGCTGTGCGTCATCCCGCTGGTGTATCTGCTGCTCGCTGCCGGCGCGAACAAGCTGCAGATCGTGCTGTCGGCGCTGTTCATCCTGCTGTCGGTGATGCTGCTGGTCGAAGGTATCAGGAACGGCAAGGTCGCACGCGACAAGGTGATCGCCATGCTGCTGATCTTCTTCTTCAATATCATGTTCTGGATGTTCTTCGAGCAGGCAGGCAGCTCGTTTACCTTCCTGGCCGAGAACATCATCCGCCGCGAGATGTTCGGCTGGATCTTCCCGACCGCGTGGTTCCAGACCGTAAACTCGATCGCCATCATCGCGCTGGCGCCGGTGATTGCGTTCATCTGGGTGGCGCTGGGCCGCAAGAATGCCAATCCGTCGATCCCGCGTAAATTCGGCCTGGGCCTGCTGTTCAACGGCGCCGCCTTCGCGCTGCTGATGTACGCGCTGTCAATGCTCGTTGGTATCGACAACAAGATCCCGTTCTGGACCCTGGCCATGGTGTATGTGCTGCAGTCGGTGGGTGAACTGTGCCTGTCGCCGATCGGCCTGTCAATGGTGACCAAGCTGGCCCCTACCCGTCTGGTGGGCCTGGGCATGGGGGGCTGGTTCCTCTCGACCGGCATCGGCAACAACCTGTCGGGCATCTTCGCCAGCTTCGTCAGCGGCGAGACCGGCATGTCGGTGACCTCGGCGCTGCAAGGCTACACGCTGGGCTTCTATGCCCTGATGGGTGGCGGCGTGATCCTGTTCCTGATCGCTCCATTGATCCAGAAGCTGATGCACGGCGTCAAGTAAGCGTAAGCGCGCCGATTTAGCGAATACGAACGGCGGCCAGTGCGAACTGGCCGCCGTTTTTCCTTCGTCACGCTAAGTGTTGGCAGGCGCAAGTGATTGCCGCACCCAACGGCGACCTCGTCCGCTTTTTGCCTATTAACGCAGCGGGTTTTGCAGCAGCCAGGCTTGCAGGCGATCGGCCGTGTCGGGCGGGAGGTGGAGCCCGAGTTTGGAGCGGCGCCACAGGATGTCTTGCGCGGTACGCGCCCATTCATAGCGGCGCAGGTATTCAATCTCCGCCACATACAGGCCCGGCGCGATTTCGTCGCCCATATCCTCGATCTGCTCGCGATGATCGAGCAGCGTGTGGATGCGCGTGCCGTAGGCGCGGGCGTAACGCGCGACCAGTTGCGCCGGTAGCCAGCGATAGCGCTCCTGCACGGCGCGCACCCACCCGCCAAATTCCAGCACCGAGCGGTTCTGCGGATCCGCGCCATACAAATCGCCGCCCGGCAGGCAGGCGTGCGCAGTCCAATGTCCGTGCGGATTGCCCAGCGCTTTGGCGATCAAATCCACCGCCTCCTCGGCCAGCTTGCGGAAGGTGGTGATCTTGCCGCCGAACACGCTCAGCATCGGCGCCCCGCCCTCGGCATCGACTTCCAGCCGGTAGTCGCGCGTGACGGCCTTGGCGTCGGCCGCCTCGTCCTCCACCAGCGGGCGCACGCCGGAATAAGTCCACACCACATCGGCCGGCACAATCGGCTTGGCGAAGTAGTAGCTGGACAGCTCGCACAGATAGGCGATTTCGTCTTCGGTGATGGCGACCTTGCCCGCATCACCCTGATAGTCCAGGTCGGTGGTGCCGATCAGCGTGAAGTCTTGCTCATACGGTATCGCAAACACGATGCGCCCATCGGGATGCTGGAAGATGTAGGCGTTGTCATGCTCGAAAATGCGCGGCACGATGATATGGCTGCCCTTGATCAACCGCAGCTGCCGCGCCTGCGCCTTGGGTGCGGCCTGCTGCAGGAAGCTGGCGGTCCACGGCCCCGCCGCATTCACCAGATAGCGCGCGTTGACGCGGATGTCGCCGCAGCTGGCCTTGAACAAATTGGCCTGCCAGCCACTCCCATTGCGCAACGCGCCGGTGCAAGTGGCCTGTGTGATGACCGTCGCGCCCTTCTCCGCCGCGTCGATGGCGTTCAGCACCACCAGCCGCGCGTCGTCGACCCAGCCGTCGGAATAGATAAAGCCGCGCGTGAATTCGCGCTTGAGCGGCTGGCCGGCCGGATGGCAACGCAGGTCGACGCCGGCCGATGCGGGCAGCAGCTCGCGCCGCGCCAGCAAGTCGTACAGCATCAGGCCGGCCCGTATCAGCAGCGCCGGACGCTGGCCCTGCGCATGCGGCATGACGAAGCGCAGCGGCCACATGATGTGCGGCGCGGCGCGCAGCAGCACTTCGCGCTCGATCAGCGCCTTGCGCACCAAATTGAATTCGTAGTATTCCAGATAACGCAGGCCGCCGTGTATCAGCTTGGTGGACGCCGACGAGGTATGCGAGGCCAGGTCATCCTTCTCGCACAACACCACCGACAAGCCGCGCCCGGCCGCGTCGCGGGCGATCCCGGCGCCATTAATGCCGCCGCCGACCACCAGGACATCGCAATCTATCGTGTACTGCGGTTCCGCCATGTCATCCCCGGTTCAGCCGCGCGCCGCAGCTGGTTCAGTAATGGACTAATTATAGCCAGTTATGCAAATACAAAGTCAACGGTTTTTCCTATCAACAACATAGCACAATCTGCGCCGCGCCGGCCGCGCTTTTGCGGGGCGTGTGCAGCGATCGTCTATAATCCAGCGTCCCATGCAACCATGAGAATCCTGTTTTGAACGCTCCCTCCCCCGCAGTTGCCAACTGGCTCAATCGCCGCAATGCCATCCGTGGCCTGATCGTCATCGCCTTGGCGGGACTGATCGCCGCCGGCCTGTTGGTGGCCTACCTGCTGCTCTACGTCGCGCCCAACCTGCCGTCGCTGGAAAGCATCACCGACTACCGGCCCAAGATCCCGCTGCGCATCTACACTGCGGACAAGACGCTGATCGGCGAATTCGGCGAGGAACACCGCGACTTCATCCCGATCAAGGAAGTGCCGGACATGATGAAAAAGTCGCTGCTGGCCATCGAGGACAAGCGCTTCTACGAACATAACGGCATCGACTGGCTACGCGCCCTGGGCGCGGTGCGCGCCAACCTGGGCGGCGCGATTCGCCAGGGCGGCTCCACCATCACCATGCAGGTAGCGCGCAATTTCTTCCTGACGCGCGAGAAGGTCTACGGCCGCAAGCTCAATGAAGTGATGCTGGCCCTGAAGATCGAGGCGGCGCTCAGCAAGGACCAGATCCTCGAGCTGTACATGAACCAGATCTACCTGGGCCAGCGTTCGTTCGGTTTCGGCAGCGCGGCGCAGACCTATTTCGGCAAGTCGCTCAAGGAGCTGGACGTGGCCGAGATGGCGATGCTGGCCGGTCTGCCGCAGAATCCGGCCCACCACAACCCGGCCGTCAATCCCAAGCGCGCCAAGCAGCGCCAGCATCAGGTGCTAAAGGCGATGCGCGAGCTCGATTACATCAGCGAGGTGCAGTACCAGAAGGCGCTGCACGAAACGCTGCACGTCAGCCATCGCGGCCAGGAGTTCGAGACCCACGCCGAATACGTGGCCGAACTGGCACGCCAGGTGGTCTACGCGCAGTACAAGGAAGACAGCTACACCAAGGGCATCAGCGTCTATACCACCATCCTGAAAGCCGACCAGGACGCGGCCTATGAATCGGTGCGCCGCAACGTGCTGGCCTATGACCAGCGCCACGGTTACCGCGGCCCGGAAGCCTTTATCGAGCTGCCCTCCGGCGAGGAAGAACGCGACGACGCCATCGAGGACGCGCTGCAAAAGCGTCCGGGCAGCGACCGCTTGATACCGGCCGTGGTGCTGGAAGCGAGCGCAAGAGCGGTCAAGGTGCAAGATCCATCCGGCGAGGAAATCACCATCAGCGGCGACGGCCTGCGCCTGGCTGCGGCAGGCCTGTCGGACAAGGCGCGCGATGGCCTGCGCCTGCGTCCCGGCGCGGTGATCCGCATCATGCAGGGCCAGGGTGACAAGGGGGCTTGGTCCATCACCCAGGTGCCGCTGGTGGCGGCGGCCTTTGTCTCGATGGACGCGGTCAGCGGTGCCTATCACGCCATGGTCGGCGGCTTTGACTACAACTTGCACAAGTTCAACCACGTCACGCAGGCGTGGCGCCAGCCGGGTTCCTCGATCAAGCCCTTCGTGTATTCGGCCGCGCTGGAAAAAGGCTTCTCGCCGGCAACCATGATACTGGACGCGCCGCTGGAACTGGGCAGCGCCGAAACCGGCAACGAAGTCTGGCGCCCGCAAAACGACGACGGCAAGTTCGACGGCCCGATCTCGATGCGCAGCGCGCTGGCGCTGTCGAAGAACGTGGCCTCGGTGCGCATCCTGCGTTCGATCACGGTACCGTATGCGCACCAGTACCTGGCCAAGTTCGGCTACGACCTGTCCAAGCATCCCAAGAACCTGACCATGACGCTGGGTACCGGCTCGGTCACGGCGGCCCAGCAGGTGGCCGCCTACGGCGTGTTCGCCAACGGCGGCTATTCGGTCGAGCCGTATTTGATCGCCAAGATCGTCGGCGGCGACGGCAAGCTGATCTCCGAAACCAAGCCGCGCGAAACGCTGCCGGACCAGGCGCGCGTGATCGATCCGCGCAATGCCTACGTCACCGATTCGATGCTGCGCGAAGTGGTGCGCAGCGGTACCGGCGCGGCGGCGGCCAAGCTGGGGCGCTCGGACATCGCCGGCAAGACCGGCACGTCCAACGACGCGGTGGATGGCTGGTTCGCCGGCTACGGCGGCGGCATCGTCGCGGTGTCGTGGATGGGCTACGACGATTCGAAGTCGCTGGGTGGGAAGGAATTCGGCGCCACCGTGTCGCTGCCGATCTGGATGGACTATATGCGCGTGGCGCTGCAAAAGCGCCCGCCTATCGAACGTCCGGTGCCGGCCGGCCTGACGCAGGTCAATGGCGAGTGGCTGTACGATGAATTTACTGGCGACGCGGCGCGCCACTCGCTGGATATGGAAGACGGTGACAAACCGTCCGACGGTGCGGAGTCGGTGGCGCCCACGCCGTCGGCCACGCCGGCCACACCGCCAAATAACTAGCAGCTAGGCCGCCGTCAGATAGCGCCGGACGAAATGGACGGTGCTATCGGCAAACTGGTCCGGGCCGATCTTCGCGCTCCGGTACTTCCAGCGCTTGACATACCAGTCCTGGAACATGGCCAGCAGGTGCGCGGCCAGCAACTGCGGGCTGCTTGCGCCGCCCGCAGTCTGGCCCGGCACCGCCGCGATAATCGAGGCAATCAACTCCTGCACATACAGCTCCGATTGCTTGGCCATGTTGCGCTGTTCCGGCTGCAGCACGCGCGAATCCATGTACACGAAATAGAACCACGGCTGCAAGATCTCCGACAAATAGATCGACGCACGTATCAGCGCCTCCAGCTTTTCCAGCGGATCGTCCAGCTGCGCGAACATGCGCGGCACTTCATGGGTAGCGTGGCGCACCACGTCCTCGATCATTTCCGCCAGCTGGTCCTTGCCGCTGATGTAGCCATACAGGCCGCCCATCGACAGCCCGGTCTCGCTGCACAAATCGCGCAGATTCATGGCGCGGAAGCCACGCTCATTGGCCATGCGGAAGGTCGCGTTGAAGATTTTTTCCAGATTCTCCAGCGCCGGCTTGCGGCGCTTGACGCCGATGCGCTCGGCGTTGCGCTCGAGGATATAGGCCCAGACGGTGGCGCCGTCGAGCGGCGTCATGCGCTGGAATTGTTCGAAGTCGAATTGGGCCGCCAAGATCATCCCATTGATTGATTTTGGGAATGATTATATCGCAGGAAAACAACTGTTCCGCGGCAAATTCCAACTTGGCTCCATCGTGGCTCCACAGGTCCAGCGTGCGTCATGCAAAGCGCGCCCGGCGGTGCTACATTGAAAAACCGAGCACTCGCTCGGTTTGCTGTTCCGGCTGTCCGACTCATGCCCAAAAACCCATGGAGACCAATGATGACACGCTTCTGGAAACACCTATGCCTGCTACTGCTGATCCTCGCCGCCCTGCCCTCGTGGGCCACCGGCTACACCCAGACCCAATACCCGATCGTGCTGGTGCACGGCCTGTTCGGCTTTGACAGTGTGGGACCGGTCGAATACTTCTACGGCATTCCGTCCGCGCTGCAAAGCGGTGGCGCCAGCGTCTACGTGACCTCCGTCTCGGCCGCCAACAGCACCGAGGTGCGCGGCGAACAGCTGCTGTTGCAAGTCAAGCAGATCCTGGCCGCCACCGGCGCCGCCAAGGTCAATCTCATCGGCCATAGCCATGGCGGCCCGACCGCGCGCTACGTGGCCTCGGTGCGGCCGGACCTGGTGGCCTCGGTCAGCAGCGTCGGCGGCGTCAACAAAGGCTCCAAGGTGGCCGATGTGCTGATCGGCGCCGTGCCCAACGTCAGCTACACCATCGCCAACGCAGTGGCCGGCTTCATCAGCTTCCTGTCCGGCAACCCGAGCTTGCCGCAGAACGCCTACGCCGCCGCGCAGTCGCTCAGCACCGCCGGCACGCTGGCCTTCAACAGCCGCCATCCGGAAGGCGTGCCCACCTCGGCCTGCGGCGAAGGCGCCTACCAGGTCAACGGCGTGTACTACTTCTCGTGGAGCGGCGCGCAGCCCTACACCAATGTGCTCGATCCCAGCGACCCGGTACTGGCGCTGACCGCGCTGGCCTTCGACGGCGCCAAGAACGACGGCCTGGTCGCCAGCTGCTCCAGCCATCTGGGCCGCGTGATACGCGACGATTACGCGCTGAACCACCTCGATGAAGTGAACCAGCTGATCGGCCTGACCAACCTGTTCGAGACCAGCCCGGTCACCTTGTTCCGCCAGCAGGCCAACCGCCTGCAGGGCATGGGACTGTAAGGAGCCGCCATGCACATGAACGTAAAACTGTTGCGGGCCGGCGCGCTGGCCGCCCTGGCGGCCGGCGCCTGGTTCATGCTGGCGCGCGGCAGCGGCGTCGCCGCCCCCGAAGCGCCCCCTCGCGCCGAAGCAAACTATTTTGCGTTCGTGCGCTCGATGGAGGGCACCCGCCCGGACGGCGAACTGCATCAGGACGACGCCGACCGGCTGGTGGTCGACGCCGAACTGGCACACCTGTTCGACTACTACCTGGCCGGCCTGGGCGAGAAGCCGCTGGCGGCGATCCGCGTCGAAATCGGCCGCGAACTCGATCGCAAGTTGCGCCCGATTCCAGCGGCGCAGGCGCGGCGCCTGCTCGAGAGCTACCTGCAATACAAGCGCGCGCTGGCCGATGTGGAGCGCGGCCTGGCACCGCAAGCCACGCCGCTGGCCGGCGCCCGCGCCCGTCTGGCGGCGCTGCAACAGCTGCGCCATGACTACTTCACCGAGCAGGAAATCGCCGGCCTGTTCGGCGCCAGCGACGCCTACGACAACGACGCCCTGGCCCGCATGGAAATCGACGCCGCTACCAACCTGACGCCCGAGCAGCGCAAGCAGCAACTGGCGGCGCTGGACAGAGGCCTGTCGCCCGCCATGCGCGAGGACCGCGACGCGCCGGCCAGGGTACTGCGCCTGGAGGAAGCGGTGCAGCAGGCGCGCGCGCAAGGCGCCGGCGACAACGAAGTCTACCGCATGCGGGCCACCGCTCTGTCGCCGCAAGCGGCCGCAAGATGGGCCGATCTCGATCGCGAGGAAGCCGACTGGGCGCGCCGCATCGCCCAGTACAGGATGCAGCGCCAGCAGCTGGCCAGCCCCGGCGCGAGCGCCGATCCGGCCGCGCTGCAGCAGCTGCGCGACGTGCTGTTCAGCGCCGACGAACAGAAACGCCTGGGCGCCTACGAGTAGCATTCGCGCCCCTCGCCGGCGCGGACAACAATGCTACAATCGTTGCCAACTTGATCACGCGGCACGCCGTACCGGTGCCGCCTTCCGTCTGGTGGCCACGCATGGCAATGTCCCGTCTTAGCATCACGATCAGCGCCCTCATCGTGCTGATTTCTGCGCTGGCCATCGGCCTGACCCTGTTCCTCGACGTCGGCAAGCTCGATCGCACGCTGGGGGAACTGGAACAATCGCGCCTGCACTTCACCTTGAACAATCTGCGCGAAAACCTGGAAACCGGCCTCGACCTCGGCCTGCCGGTCAAGGGACTGGGCAACGCGCAAGCGGCCATCGAGCGCGAAGCGCGGCAGGATCCGGACATCGTTGCGATCGGCGTGCTCGATGACGCGGGCGCGCTGGCCTTCAGCACCGGCCAACCGGCCGATACCGACATCGTCAAGCTGCGCACTGGCCTGTCCAACAACCTGGGGGTGCAGGTCGGCGCCATCGAACTGCATTACTCGCGCCGCGCGCACGACCGCTTCATCGCCGGTATCTCCCGCCAGTTGCGGTTGGCGGCGCTGGTGGCCGTCGCCATCGCCACGCTGAGCACGGTGCTGGGCATACGCTTGTGGGTACGCCGCATCGGCCGCACGCTGAGCAGCATCGAAACCACGCTAGACACTGGCGCGCCGCCGCTGTGCAAGCCGGACCACCATGCCAGCGCGCTGGCCGAGCGCGTAAACCGCAGCGCCAGCAGCGCGCTGCAGGAACTGCAACGCGCCGAACGCGCCATCACCAGCGCCGACGTTGCCGGGACCGGGCTATGAAGGGCGAGCAGCGCCTGTATGCACGGCCAGTGCGCCAGCTGTTCGTGTTTGCGCTGGCGCTGCTGCTGGCGACGCAGCTGGCACTATCGTTCTATGCGTGGACACTGTCAGAACAACAGCTGCTGCCCGAACTGGGCCGCAAGGCGCAGACTGCCGGCCTGTCGCTGGCCGGCAAGCTGGATCGGGCGCTGGGCTATGGCATTCCACTGGAGCAGCTGGAAGGGGTGCCCGACTTCTTCGCCGATGTACTCAAGCAAAACAGCGACCTGGCCTATCTGCGCGTGACCGACCGGCATGGAGTCATCCTGTACGGCAGCGCGCAAGCCGATACCGCGTCGCCGGACGAATTGCTCGACACGCCCATCGCGCTGCTACATGAGGGCGTGCCGGTCGGTGCGCTGCATGTCGGCGTCGACAAGCGCTATATCGCGGCGCGGGTGCAGGAGCTGCGCTATGACATCGGCATCGTGCTGCTTACCAGTTTGCTGATCGCTTTTGAAATCCTGTGGTTCGTGGTGACGCTGAACTTCACCGCGCCCATGCAACAGATCGTGGCGCTGATGGCCAGCATCGCCGCCGGCGACTTCCGCCACCGCGCGCAGCCTGGCGAGCAATCGTCGCTGGCGGCGCGGCTCAATCGCATCAGCATGCGCGTCAACGACCGCTTTGAAGGCGTGCGCGACAAGGCGGCACTGTCCAGCGCCGACCCGCGGCGCAAGGCGTCCAGCGAGACCGTGCTGCAGCGCCTGCGCAGCCTCTACGTCTTTGCCGAATCCGGCGCAGATGGCAATCTGACACAGCAGCGCATTGTGCTGGTGCGGGTGCTCAGCTTCTTGTTCATGTTTGCCGAGATGCTGTCGCGGCCTTTTTTGCCTATGTATGCAGCCTCGCTGGCCGGTTCCGCCCTGGATCTGCCGGAAGGCGTGCGCGCCAGCCTGCCGATTACTGCCTTCCTGCTCGGCGTCGCGCTGACCATGCCGTTTGCCGGGCGCTGGTCGGATCAGGTGGGACGGCGCAGCAGCTACGTCGCCGGTGCGCTGCTGGTGATGCTGGGGCTGGCGACTACGGCACTGGTGCCGCAGTATCTGGTGCTGGTGGCGGCGCGGGCCTGCACCGGCATCGGCTACGCCTTGATGTTCATGGCCTGCCAGGGATTCGTGTTTGATAACACGGACGGCGGCAATCGCGGCAAAGGCATGGCGCTGTTTGTCGGTGCGATCATGGTCGCGGAGATCTGCGCGCCGGCGGTGGGCGGGATACTGGCCGACCGCATCGGCTACCGCATGGTCTTCATCCTCGGCGCGGCCGTCGCGTTGATCGCGGCAGCGATCGCGGGGGCGGTACTGGACAACCGCAGCCGGCAGGGCGGCTTGGGCGCCGCACCCGGCGCCGGCCAGACCGCCGCGCCGCAACGCGCGCCGCTGCTTAAGCTGCTGGGCAACAGGCGCTTCCTGGCACTGTCCATCCTGTCCGGCGTGCCGGCCAAGTTCCTGTACTCCGGCTTCATGATTTTCCTCGTCCCGCTACTGCTGTCCGGCCTGGGCAACTCCAAGTCCGAGATCGGCCGCTACACCATGCTGTACGGCTTGAGCTGCCTGATACTCGCTCCGCTGTTTGCGCAAATCGCCGACCGCTACCACGCCTACGCCCACCTGGTGGCAGCCGGCGGCCTGCTGAGCGGCCTGGGCATGCTGCCCGTGCTGAACGGTGCCAGCGCCAACCTGGTGATGCTGGGCGTCGCATCGCTGGGCATCGGCCAGGCCATGAGCATCGCCGCGCAACTGGTGCTGGTCGCGCGCGTGACGCAGGTGGAATCGCGCGACGCCGGTACCGGCCCTGTCATGGGTGTATTTCGCCTGCTCGAGCGCCTGGGCGCCGCCGCCGGGCCCGTCGTCACTGGCGCACTGGTCACACAATGGGGCGCGCAGCAGGCCATGGTGACGCTGGGCGCCATGGGGCTGTGCTCATCGCTGCTGTTTGCGCTGGTGTTCCTGTTGACCGGCAGTAGCACAGTCTCAGACAAGAAAACCAACGCCACCGACGACGAGGTGGCAGCATGAGACGCCAACTGCTGCGCGCCGCGGCCGCTGCCCTCGCCCTCGCCACCCTGCCCCGCGCGCTGGCAGTCAAGCGTCCGCCGCGCATCTATATGATACTGTTCCGCGGCGAGACCGCCGTCGAAAAAGGCTTCCGCGACTACTTCGCCGTCAACGGCATCCCGGTTGAACTGATCGTGCGCGACGTCGCGCTGGACGTCGCCAAAGTCCCGCAACTGATCGCCGAAGCCCGCGCCCTGCAAGCAGACCTGATCTACACCTGGGGCACGCCGGTCACGCTGGCGGTGGCCGGCCGCGAAGGCGCAGTCGATCCGGCCGTCCACGTGACCGACATCCCGCTAGTGTTCACCATGGTCGCCTCGCCGCAAGGTTCGGGGCTGGTGAAATCGCTGGCCTCGTCCGGCCGCAACATCACCGGTGCCTGCCACGTGGTCCCCACCAGCGAGCAGATCAGCGCCATCCGCGCCTATCGCCGCTTCGACCGCATCGCCATCATCTACAACCCGGCCGAGCCCAACTCGGTGCTCAACGTGAAGGACCTGCAAGCGGCGGCGGCCGTCGCCAAGTTCAAGCTGATCGAATTGCCGGTGCCACTCGATGGCAAAGGCCAGCCGCTCGCCACGTCCCTGCCGCAACTGGTCGACGACCTGGCACGCCAGCAGGTACAACTGCTGTACATCGGCCCGGACAGCTTCCTGGCCGCCAACCGCAAGGTGCTGACCGAAGCCGCGCTGGCCGCGCGCCTGCCCACCTTCTCCGCCACCGAAATCGCGCTGCGCGAAGGGAAGGCGCTGTTCGGCCTCGTCTCCGGCTATGAAAATGTCGGCCGGCTGAGCGCCTACAAGGCCGCGCAAATCCTGCTGCACCATATCGCGCCGTCCGCGATACGTATCGAAACGCTGGCGCGCTTCTCCTATCTGGTCAACATGTCGGTAGCGTCGCAGCTAGGACTCTACCCACCACTGAAAGTCATCAACTATGCGGAGCTGATACGATGAACTGCAGCGACGACAAGGTCTTCACCTGGCGCGTGACCCGCCCGGACGAAGCAGCCAGCGTGCATGCGCTGCACGCCAGTGTGTTCGCCCGCACGCCGGCCGGCATGGTGCGGCCCGACGACCTCGAACACTTCGAGCGCCACACCGAGGAACTGGGCCGCATCCTCGGCTGCTTTGCCGACGGCGAGCTGGTGGCCTATGGCGTCCTGGGCATGCATTCGCCAACCGCGGCGCATCTGGCCGAACTGCTGGATCTGGCGCCGCAAGACCGGGCGCGGGTATGCGTGCTCGATGGCGCCGCGTCGCTGCCTGAGTGGCGCGGCCACAGCCTGCACTGCACTGCCATCGCCGAACGCAGCGCGCTGGGCCTAAGCCTGGGACAGACGCTGGTGGTGGCCACCGTGGCCCCGGAAAACATGCGCAGCCTGCGTGGGCTGCTGAAGGAAGGGTGCACGATACACCGCTACGCCGTCGTGTACGGCGGCCTGGCGCGCCTGCTCGTCATGCACGACCTGCTGCTGCCCACTCCGCAGTGGCAATTCGCCACCCGCATCCCCGTAGCCGACCACCCCGGCCACCAGCGCGCCCTGGCCGACGGCCTGAGCGGCTACGGCTGCTGGCAGGCGGAAGACAAGTCCTGGCACATCGATTACGGTCATCCACATTCAGGCAATTAGTGAATGTTGCGGGCAATGAAATACACCGCACCGAGAAGAACCGCGGCAAAGGTATATAAGCGCCAAGCCTGTCCTACAAGATACTTCAACGTGTCCGCTCGCTGTGCGTCAAAAGCGTCAACTATCGCTGTACCCTGCTCATGAATGATTTTGAGCGTATCGATGCGATGCTGGTGGACGACGTCAAGAATGTCGGTCCGCTGCTGGTGGACGACCTCAAGAATATCGGTACGCTGCTGGTGAACGACCACGAGAAGGTCCGTGCGCTGCCGATGAATAAGCGCCAACAATTCCGTGCGCTGCTCCCGAAGCATGATTTCCAGCCTCTGGATATGCTCCGCAAGAGCATCAGTACGGGCATCAAAAGTTGCGCGTAACTCCAGCCCCTGCTGCCTAATCGCATCAAGCAGCGCTATTTGACCGCGTGCAACTGTTCCAGCACCGCGTGCAAATCTTCCTTGGTAGCGCATGAAGATCGGATAGTGGCCACATCAACCTCAACGACGCAAATGCGTGCTTCCATGCGTGTCAATCGCGACGCGGTATCTTCATCATAGGACTCGTCAACAGGCTTTGCAACTGGATGATAGTCGTTTCCGCTCATGAGTCTGCTCCCGCGACCAGGTTGAACTGTCACTTTAAGCAACAGATTAATCGTTCGTTGAGGTCACTCACCAGTTTGAACGGAATTCCTGGCCACGATTCGGGTCTATTCTTCGCCCCGCTCAGCAGCGGATTGACGGCCGAGCTTCCCGCGCTGGCGTTCGCGGTCGCGCTGGCGCAGCACGTCGATCATGACGTTGAAGGTACGCGCCAGGCGGCCGATTTCGTCGCTGCTGGTGACCTCGATGTTGGCCTTGTCGTAGTCGCCGTCCTGCAGCGCATTGGCCGCTTCCGTCAGCCGCGCCACCGGCCGCACGATGCTGCGCGCGAACAGCACCGCCAGCACCAAAAATACCAGCCCCACCACCGCTACGCTATACAGCACATTGTTGAACAAGTGCTGTAACGGCGCCTCGAACTTGAGGCGCGGCTCAGTCACGCCGATCACCCAATCATGTCCGGCCACCGGCGCATAGCCTGCGTATTCATCATCCCCAGTGAGCGTGGAGTGGTAGCTGATATGCCCCGCACCGCGTGCGCCGATCAGCACCTTGGCCAGGTCCGGCATCTGCAGGCTCTCGATGCGATGCCGGCGGAAACGCTGGTCGGCGATCATCTGTTCCAGCTTATCCTTCGGCAGCGGCACCAGGCTGCGATACAGCTGATTCTCATCCGGATATTGCACCAACACCCCATCGCCATCGATCATGAACGGCACGCGCCCGCTACTGGCCTGAACCTGGTCCAGCACGCCCGAAATGGTCGAGCCCTTGATGCGCAACACCACCACACCTATCACTTCGCCGTCCGCCGCCATCACCGGATTGGCGTAGTACACCCCCGGCTTGCCCGCCGTCGATCCGATGATCACGCCGGTCGTGAACGGATGTCCCTTGATCGCCTGCTGAAAGTATTCACGGAATTTGAAATTCACCCCGGCCACGCCAGGCTCGCTGGACACCAGCGCCAGTCCCTCGCGGTCCATCAGGAACATCAGATGCACATCCGGATTGGTCTTGATCAGGCTAGCCAGCTTGGCGCCGATGGCCGCCTTCTTCGCTTCAGTCGGCGCCTGCAGATAGTCGATGAAATCCGCATCGGTCGCCATGTAGTTCGACAGATGCCGGCTATCGCCCAGCAGCTGCGCGATGCGCCCCGCCGTGCTTTGCGCCAGGCTCTCCAGGTTGCGCAGCTCGCTGCGCGACACCGCCTGCACGCTGCCGTTCAAATTGTAGTAAGCGGTGATCGTCATCGGCAGCAGCGCCGCCAGCACCATGGCAATGGTCATCTTCACCACCAGCGGCCACGACGTCGGCCGCCACAAGGCGCGTCCGAACTGCCGCACGCCCTTCTTCAAGCTGCGCTGTCCTTCCTGTTCTCCCAGCCGCAGCGCCTCCTGCAAGCCCAGCGTACCGGCATGCGCCGCAAACAGCCGCTGCGCAAATTCCTGGATGCTTTGCGGCCGCAGCTTCGCATCCACCATCAACGCCCAATCGACAGCAGCGAGGAACTCCTCGCTGTAGCGGCCCGCGCCGGCCTGCACCGCCGGCACGTACTCCGCCACGCCCAACTCGCGCTCCGGCGCCGGTGCCGGCTTGGCGCCGGTGATCATCCAGTACAGCGTGGCGCCCAAGGCATATACATCGGTCCACGGTCCCTGCTCGTCGCCTGAATACTGCTCGATAGGCGCATAGCCCGGCGTGACCACATCGGCCATCTGCTGGCCGCCGCCCACCGTCTGCCGCGCCGCGCCGAAGTCCAGCAACACCAGGCTGCCGTCTTCCTTGCGCACATAAATGTTGTCCGGCTTGATGTCGCGATGCAGATACCCGGAGTCGTGCACCAGCGCCAGGCCGTCCAGCAGCGGCTGCAGCAGCGACAGCAACTGCTGCTCCGGCATGACTTTGCGCTTGTCCCACCACTGCTTGAGCGGCTGGCCGCGCTCATATTCGAGCACCATGTAGGCGGTGCGGTGCGCCTCGAAGAAGCGCGCCACCCGCACAATATTCGAATGCCGGAAGCTGGCCAGCGTGCGCGCCTCGACCAGGAAGCATTCCAGCCCGTTGAGGTAAAACTCGTTATCTTCAGCCCAGCGCGGCGACACCGAATGGTCCGCCGCACGCGTCGCGTAATCGCTGGGCAGGTACTCCTTGATCGCTACCCTGACATTCAGGTTGACGTCGGTGGCCAGATAAGTGATGCCGAAGCCACCCTGTCCCAGCACCGAATCGATGCGGTACTCAAATAGCTCGAAGCCGGGCCTCAAGGCCAGCGGCGCCTCGACCTTGGGGCCGGCGGTGCGGTCCAGCAGCGTCGGTGCGGCCGGCAGCGGAACCACGGAATGCGCCGACCGCACCGGATGCAGCGATTGCGTATGCTGTCCGGTGGCGCGCACCACCAGAGCCTCTTGTGCAGCAGGCGCGCCGGCTGTCGCCACATGGCCGGCCGGCCGCGGGCGCGTCGTGGCGCCGTCCGGCCGGTATTGCGGCACCGGGATGGTGGCGTCGTCATCGACGGGCGGTCGCAAGCCGTGGCGCGGCACCGTGATGTCGGCCAGCCCATCGCGCGTAGCCAGCTGATCGGTGGCAGCGCGCGCCGTCATCTCCTGCACGTCGCGCATGCGGCGCTCTACCGCCACCACCGCCTCCAGCGTGGCCACGCGCCGCGCCAGGATCGCCGCCCGCGCTTCGGCGGCAGCGCCGCGGTCCGCAGTATCGGGGCCGCCGGCAGACTTCATATCTGGCTGCGTGTCTGCCGCTTCAGTCAAGCGCTCGTTGTCGTCCATGCCGCTCCATTTTTTCGCATTTCTGGCCGCGTTTTACGTCGAACTTCTGCGGCTACATGCTAGCATGAGGGACTTATCCGGGGGCGAAAAGTGCGCACCACCACGGCGATTTTTCTGGACAGGAGACATCTTGGGCAACTGGAAGCAATTATCACCGTCGACCCTGCATCGGCTGGCGTTCGGCCACGCCTACGGCATGACCGATGTCGGCACCGTGCGCGAGTCCAATCAGGACAATTTCTTCATCTCCCCCGAACTGGGCCTGGTAGTGGTGGCCGACGGCATGGGCGGCCACGACGCGGGCGAGATCGCCAGCGCCGACGCTATCAACCTGCTATACAACTTCATCCGCGCCGCACAGGCGCAGGATGACGCACCGGCACCTGCGCTGTCAGATCCCGGCCGCGACACCACCGTTCCCGCCTTCCGCGCCAGCGCCTTCGACCCGGCCCAGGCCGACCCGGACGCCACCTGGACCGATGCCACCATGAAGGCCATGATTACGCTGCACGATGCGGTGGAATTCGCCAACGAGCGCATGTACCTGACCAATATGGCCAACGACCAGGCCGAGGGCGCCGGCATGGGCACCACGCTGACCGGCATGTGGCAGGTGGCGCTCGATGGCCCGGTATTCGTGTTCCATGTGGGGGACAGCCGGCTATACCGTTGCCGGCAGGGACGCCTGGCTCAACTGACCCGCGACCAGACGTTGTACCAGCAGGCGCTGGAAGCCGGCGCACGCGAGCCGCTCCCGGCCCGCAACCTGTTGCTGCAAGCCTTGGGACCGGCCTCGGAGATCAAGCCCGATCTGCACACACAAGTGATCGCGCCGGGCGATGTCTACCTGCTGTGCAGCGACGGTCTGTATGGCGAATCGGAGGCGCACCAGATCGAGAGCATCCTCAACGCCGCCAACGCCGACAACCTCGATACCTGCTGCGCCGCGCTGATCGAGATGGCCAAGCGCAACGGCAGCCGCGACAATATCACCGCGCTGCTGATCAAATGCAGCGCCTAGCTGCCGCTTCAAACTGACGACAGCGGCAATTCAAAGCAGAAGCAGGCGCCGCTGCCTGGTGTGCTACGCAACTCGATACGGCGCTGGTGCAGTTGCAGGATGCGGTGCACGATCAGCAAGCCCAGGCCGCCGCCGTGCCCCTGCCCGCCCATGGCAAACGGCCGCCGGAATAGATGGTCCAGCAATGCCGGCGGCATGCCCTGGCCGGTGTCGCGCACGCAGACCTCTATCGTCTGCGGCTGGCGCGTCACGGCCAGCGTAACTGTGCCACCGACCGGCGTGTGGCGGATCGCGTTGTCGATCAAATTGGTCAGCACCCGCTCTATCATGCCCAGGTCGGCCGTCACCATGCTAGCGCCGGCCGGCAGCGTGGCGTCCAGCCTGACCTGCCCGGCGCCAGCCTGCAGCTCGAACTTCTGGAACACGTCTTGCACCAGGTCGCTGAACATGAACACCTCGAGCGCCGGTTCGACCCCGCCATGCTCCAGCCGCGCCAGCTCGAACAGCGATTGTGCCAGGTGGCCGACCTTGCGGCTTTGCCCCAGCGCGACCGCTAGGTAATGCTGGCGCTCGGCGCTGCTCAAGCTGGCGTCGCGGGCGGCCAGCGTCTCCAGGTAGCCATGGATGGAGGTCAGCGGCGTGCGCAGATCGTGCGAGATATTGGCCACGACTTCGCGCCGGTCCTGGTCCATCTGCTTGAGCGTATGCCACTGTTCGCCGATGCGGGCCGCCATCTGGCCAAAGGTGGTTTCCAGCACCGCGATTTCGTCGCGCAGCGCGGCGGCGGGCGTCAGCGATGGCGATGGCAATGGCGCAGGCTGCTCGGCCAGGGTGTCGAAGCGGCGCATATTCTCGGCCAGCCGGTGCAGCGGCCGCGTGATCCAGCGCAGCGCAGTCCAGCCGGCCAGCAAGCCCAGCAGCGCCACCAGCGCCATCGACCACAAGGTGGTGCGCAGCACCGCGTTGACGCCCGCGTAGGCGGCGTAACGGTCATGCGCCTCGCCCTGCAGGATGACGTAGATGTAGCCGGCCTCGCGGCCGTCGCGGCGCAGCGCGGCGGCGCTGAACACCTTGCGGGCGGACAGGCTGCGCGGGTCGTCGCCCAGTATCGGCAGCATGCCGCCGTCAAGCAGCCGCCGCACCGGCGCCAGGTCGATGCGCTGGCGCCGCAGCCGGCCCGGCGGCGCAGCGCTGCCGATGATGGCGCCGGCATGGTCCAGCAGGTACACTTCCACGCTCGGGTTGACCACCATCAGTTGGTCGAACAGGTGGCGCACGGCGTCCGGCCCCAGGTCGGCGCCGCTCAGCTGCGCATCGAGTGCGATGCTGCCAGCCAGGCCGCGCGACAGTGCCTGCACCACCTCCATTTCGCGCAAGTCGTTGGCGCGTATCTGCAGCCAGGCCGAAACGCCGCAGCAGGCCAAGAGCAGCACGGTAAAGGTCAGCGACAGCCGCTGCGACAGCGTCAGGTTCACGCTGTATCCCCGGCCTGCGCGTAGCGATAACCCTTGCCCCACACCGTCAGGATGCGGCGCGGCTCGGCCGGATTGGCCTCGATCTTGGCGCGCAAGCGGTTGATGTGGGTGTTGACCGTGTGTTCATAGCCTTCGTGCTGATACCCCCATACCTGGTTGAGCAGGTCCAGGCGCGAATACACCTTGCCCGGATTGCGGACGAAAAAATACAGCAGGTCGAATTCACGCGGCGTCAGCTCGAGCGGATTGCCGTCGGCCGTGGCGACGCGGGTCAGCGGCGACACCGCCACGCCATCGATTTCAATGTCGCCCGCTTCGCTGCGGCGGCTCTTGCCCATCGCGTCGGCCCGGCGCAGCAGGGCCTTTACGCGTGCCATCAGTTCCAGCACCGAAAAAGGCTTGGCCAGGTAATCGTCGGCGCCCAGTTCCAGGCCGAGGATGCGGTGCAGCTCGCTGGAGCGCGCGCTGGTGATGATGATCGGCGTATAGCTCTCCATCGCGCGCGCCTGGCGGCAGATCTCCAGCCCGTCCACGCCGGGCAGCATCAGATCCAGGATCAGCGCGTCCCAGCGGCCGGCGCGCAACTGCGCCAGGCCGGCGTTGCCGTCGGCGCAATGGGTGACCTGGTAACCCTCGTCCTTCATGTGCAGGCGCAGCAGATCGGCGATCGGCAGGTCGTCTTCCACGATCAGTATGCGCTTGGCTGCGTCCACGTTGGTCTCGGCATGGGGATGGGAATGCCGCCATTGTGCAGCAATCTGCTTCAAAAAGTATCACAAATCGTTTAAGTTTGCGTGAGGACTTGGACAGAGCTACAGGCGCACAATAGGCAGCATCACGCATCGACCAAGGAGGCCATATGCCAACCCGACGCAATTTCCTGCTCGCCGGCGGCTTGCTGGCAGCGAGCCGCATGCTGGCCGCTGCGCCGGCGGCCACGGGCGCCGGCGCGACGCCGGAAGTGCAGCATAGCGACGCCGAATGGCGCCGCCTGCTGAGCGGCATGCAGTACGAGGTGTTGCGCCACGGCGCCACCGAACGCCCCAACAGCAGCCCGCTCAACAACGAACACCGCGCCGGCCATTTCGATTGCGCCGGCTGCCAGCTCGCGCTATTTTCATCCAAGACCAAATTCGACAGCGGTACCGGCTGGCCCAGCTTTTACGCGCCGCTCGACAACGCGGTCCGCAATGCCAGCGACATCACCTTCGGCATGGTCCGCACCGAGGTCCGCTGCCGCCGCTGCGGCGGGCATCTCGGCCATGTATTCGATGACGGCCCGCGCCCGACCGGCCTGCGCTACTGCATGAACGGCGCAGCCATGACTTTCACCCCCGGCGCCGCCTGAGCGGCGCATAGAAAGCGAGCATGCTATTACTCCTGCTAGCGTATCTCGGCGGCGTGCTGACCATCCTCAGCCCATGCATCCTGCCGGTCCTGCCGTTCGTGTTTGCCCGCACCGGCCAGCCGTTCCGGCGCAGCGCACTGCCGCTGCTGATCGGCATGGCGCTCACCTTCGCGGCTGTCGCCACGCTGGCCGCCGTCGGCGGCAGCTGGGTACTGCAAGCGAACCAGTATGGCCGCTGGCTGGCGATGGCGCTGCTGGCCTTCTTTGGCTTGCTGCTGCTACTGCCGCATCTGGCCGATACACTGACCAAACCCCTGGTGGCTGCCGGCGACCGCATGTCGAATGCCGCCCAGGCCAATGGCGGCGGCGTCACTGCGTCGCTGCTACTGGGCGTGGCCACCGGCTTGCTGTGGGCCCCATGCGCCGGCCCGGTACTGGGACTGCTGCTGACCGGCGCCGCCCTGAACGGGGCCAGTGCCGGCACCACGCTGCTGTTGCTGGCCTACGCGGCCGGCGCCGCCACTTCGCTGGCGGTGGCGCTGCTGATCGGCGCTCGGGTGTTCGCCGCCATGAAGCGCTCACTGGGCGCAGGTGAATGGATACGCCGCGCGCTGGGCGCCGCCATGCTGGGCGGCGTGGCGGCGATCGCCCTCGGCCTGGATACCGGCGTGCTGACGCGCCTGTCCACCGTCGCCACCGCCGGGCTGGAACAGCAACTGGTGGAGCGCCTGTCGCCGTCGCCACAAGCGCCGTCCCAGCAGGCAGCCATGAGCAGCGCGAACGCGATCATTGCCGGCTCGGATGCGATGATGGCCGGCTCGAACGCCATGATGTCCTCGAACGCGATGGCGCCCGCCAACGCCATGATGTCGGCGCATGTGGCGCCCCCGGCCGCCGACGCCCTGCCGGCGGAAGGCACGCTGCCACCGCTAGCCGGCGCAGTCCAGTGGCTCAATTCCAAGCCGCTCACGCCGCAGGACTTGAAGGGCAAGGTGGTGCTGATCGACATCTGGACCTATTCCTGCATCAACTGCCTGCGCAGCCTGCCCTATGTGGAAGCCTGGGCCAAGAAATACCGCGACCAGGGCCTGGTGGTGATCGGCGTGCATGCGCCCGAATTTGCCTTCGAACGCGATCCGAGCAATGTCGCCAAGGCGGTGCGCGACTACGGCATCACCTATCCAGTGGCCATCGACAACAACTACGCGATCTGGCGCGCGCTGGGCAACCAGTACTGGCCAGCCCACTACTTCATCGACGCCCATGGCCGCATCCGCCATCACCACTACGGCGAGGGCGAATACGTCCAGTCCGAGCAGGTGATCCAGCAACTGCTGGAGGAAGCCGGCCATCAAGATGTCGCCAGCGATGTGGTGCTCGACCCCGGCGCCGCCGGTGCCGGCCTGGCCGCCGACAGCAGCCAGGTCCAGTCGCCGGAAACCTATGTCGGCTATGGGCGGGCACAGAACTTCGCCTCGCCGGGCGGCCTGCAGCAGGACCGCAGCGCCAGCTATAGCCCGCCAGCGCAGCCGGCGCTGAACCACTGGGGACTGGCCGGGAACTGGGCCGTGCATGAAGAACAAGCCGCACTGGAACAGGCGTCAGGGCGTATCGTCTACCGTTTCCATGCGCGCGACCTGCACCTGGTGCTGGGCCCCGGCAAGGACGGCAAGCCGGTGCGCTATCGCGTCACCATCGACGGCCAGCCGCCCGGCGCGGCGCACGGCGGCGATACCGCGCCGGACGGCAGCGGCACGGTGACATCACAGCGGCTGTACCAGCTGTTGCGCCAATCCGGCAGCATCACCGACCACACGTTCAGCATCGAATTTTTCAGCCCCGGCGTACAGGCTTATGCCTTTACTTTCGGCTAGACATAGATCCACGAGGAGTCGACATGACAGCATACAATCGTTTGACGGCGCTGGTCGCAGCCGGCGTCATCGCCACCGCGGCGTGGAATGGCATGGCGCACTGCGCCGAAGTGGCGGTGGTCATTGCCCCGCCGCTGGTGGATGAGCCGGCCGGCAGCGCGCACAGCGAGACCGCCGTCTTTGCCGGTGGCTGCTTTTGGGGCGTGCAAGGCGTGTTCCAGCATGTGCGTGGCGTGAGCAACGCGGTTGCCGGCTATGCGGGCGGCAAGGCGGCGACCGCCCGCTATGAGATGGTCGCCTCCGGCGCCACCGGCCATGCGGAATCGGTGCAAGTGACCTTCGATCCGACGCAGATCAGCTATGGCAAGCTGCTGCAGCTGTTCTTCTCGGTGGCCCACGATCCAACCCAGCTGAACCGCCAGGGACCGGACAGCGGCAGCCAATACCGCTCCACCATCTTCGCGCAGACCCCGGCGCAGCGCAGCGTCGCCGAAAAATACATCGCCCAGCTGAACGCCGCGCATGTGTTCCGGGCGCCGCTGGCCACGACGATAGAGCCCGACAACGGCTTCTATCCAGCCGAAGGCTATCACCAGAATTACCTGACGCTGCATCCCGAGGCACCCTACATCGCAATCAACGACCTGCCCAAGGTCGAGAATCTAAAACGCATTGCCCCTGCACTGTACCGCGCCGACCCGGTGCTGGTACGCCAGCGCATCGCCCAGCGGCAGTAGCCGTGCCTGGCGCCGCTTCAGGCACGCGCCAAGGCCGACAAGGCCGGCCGCTTCAGTGCCGGCGCGGCCACCCGCGCCGTCTGCTCCATGCGGAACACGCTGACCACCTCCGCCAGCGCGGCCGCCTGCTCCTGCAGCGCGGCCGCGGCGGCAGCGGCTTGCTCCACCAGCGCCGCATTCTGCTGCGTCACCGTATCCATCTGCCCGACCGCCATGTTGATCTGATCGATGCCGCTGCTCTGCTCCTGCGTCGCCAGGCTGATTTCGGCCATGATGTCGGTCACGCGCTGCACGCTGGTGACGATCTCGCCCATCGTGCTGCCCGCCTCCGCCACCAGCTTGCTGCCGGCACCGACCTTCTCGACCGAATCGCCGATCAGCTCCTTGATCTCCTTGGCCGCAGCGGCCGAACGCTGCGCCAGCGTGCGCACCTCGCCCGCTACGACCGCGAAGCCGCGCCCCTGTTCACCGGCACGGGCCGCCTCCACCGCCGCGTTCAGCGCCAGGATATTGGTCTGGAATGCGATGCCGTCAATCACGCTGATAATATCCACAATCTTGCTGGACGACTGGTTGATCGAGTCCATGGTCTGCACCACGCGCGACACGATATCGCCACCGCGCACCGCCACGCCGGAAGCCGAAGCGGCCAGCGTATTTGCCTGCCGGGCATTGTCCGCGTTCTGGCGCACGGTCGAGGTCAGCTCCTCCATCGACGACGCGGTCTCCTCCAGCGAGCTGGCCTGTTCCTCGGTACGCGCTGACAGATCCAGGTTGCCGCTGGCGATCTCGGTCGAGGCGCAAGCGATGGTGTCGGTGCCGCTGCGGACCTGGCCGACGATGTGGATCAGGCTTTCGTTCATGTCCTTCAGCGCCTGCAGCAACTGGCCGGTTTCCTCGCTGGTCTCGACCACGATATTGCTGGTCAAGTCGCCAGAAGCCACGGTCTGTGCCACCTTCACCGCCTGGTTGATCGGCTGCGTGATCGCCAGCGTGATGTAAGCCGCGCAGCCTATCGCGCACAGCGCCGCCACCAGGGCACACGACACCATGATCCACTCCGAGCGCTTGACCGCCGCCGTGCCGTCAGCCACGCTGGCCTTGGCGATATCGTCGTTCAGCGTCGCGATCTTCATCAGCGTCGCTTCCGCCTTCAGGAACAAGGGACGCGAAGCCTGGTACTGGCGATAGAATTCGATGAACAGGTCCTTCTGCTTCTGCTCATCCTGGTTGGCCGCCATGGCCGTGATGGTGACGTCGATCTTGTCGTCGACCGCCTTCCACGCCGCCCATTCTCCCAGGAACTGCTTCCACATCACCGCTTCCTGGGCGGTTTGCGGCAGCGGTTCGTACTTCTTCCAGCCGGCTTCGATATTGGCCCAGGCCTTCTGGCGCAAGCGCGTCGCCTCGGCAAACTTGTCCTGCGAGTGGTAGTCGTTTTCGTAGACCGCGGTGTACAGCGTGGCGGCGGCAACGGCGGTCTGGCCTTCGTTCATCATCAGCAGGCCCTGTATCGACGGCAGCCGTACCACGCCGATTTCGTTTACTGCGTCGCCGGTCTTGGCTATGCCCGAGTAGCCCGCCGCGCCAACGACCGTCAGCGCGACCATCATGATGACCACCAGTGTTGCGAGCTTAAACTTGATCTGCAGATTCTTGAACATCGCGCACCCCATCCGCATAGTTAGAATTGGAGAGAATCCATCCTCTCCGGTGACTATGGATCTGCAGCCCTGCGCAGTCAATCACATGCTTTAAAGGTGTGGTGCGCGGTGTACAAACAAGGCTAGCTGGCGGGCATCCAGCCAGATTGGGCCCAGTTCCCGGCCAGCATGCCGCCGAACGAGGCCGGCGCCGGCAGGCCGCGCGCCATCAGCAGCGACGGCGCGATCTCGGACGAACCGTCGGTCCACCAGAGGCTATGGGCGCGCAGCGCGGCGGCGGCGATCAGCGGTAGTTGCGACGACACCGCATCGACCGTCTCGAGTTCGATGCGGCAGCCGGAGGAACCGGGGCGCAAGCCGCTGTCGCAGTCCGGCAGTGGCGCCATCGCCTGCAGCGCCGCGTCAAACTGGTCCAGCACAAAGCCGTCCGCCAGCGACGACAGCGCCAGCTCTTCCAGTTGATCGAACCATGCCTTACCGCTGCCGACCCAATCGAGGATCGCACCGTCGCCGCTGGCGCCGGCCGCGATGGTCAGCGGGAAGTGGCGGCCGACCCGGTCCACGCTGGGCATCAGCACGCCAGCCCAGGCGTGGTTGTCGCACACGCCTGGCGCCAGCACGAAGCGCCAGATCGGGCTGGTAAGATAGGTGTCCAGCCAGCGCGCACCCAGTTGTTCGCGGCTGCCCTGCATGCCGGCCTGCAGCCAGGCGTCCCAGATGCCCAGCAGGCCAGGCGGCAAACGGCGCGACACAAAATCGCCATGGGTCATGACTTTGCCGAAGAAGCCGGGGGTGGGATCGAATTCCTTATCCTTATCCATTTGCTGATATTTTTATAATTTGTCCAAGCAGTGGAACTGCTCCATCGCGTCGCGCTTGAAGGGATTGTTCACGCTGCTGGCAGTGAGATCGTAGATGATCTTGCGGTTATCCAGATCGAAGGTCAGCTTGAAGCGCTCGCCCTGCGGCTGCTGCTCCACCACGGCGCGGTCCAGCATGCGGAAGAAGGCCCACGGGCCTTCAGTCTTGAGCTCGGTGCTAGTGACCGGCGCTACGTCGAAGCGCACCGCGTTAATGCCCTTGCCGCTGGGGATCTGGAAGGTCATTGCAGCTTGCGCCATCTTCGGCGCGAACACCAGCAACTGGCCATCGATGTCCAGCCCCACCTTGGTCAGTGAGGCGTCGGCGCTGATGGGCTTCAGGTCGAAGCGCAGCGACGCTTGCTTGCCGCCCAGCCCAAAGAACTTGTCGCGGATAGCAGCGGCGCGCTGGAATTCGTTCAGCACTTCCTGGCTGATCCCCAGCGACACATTGTTCACCGTGCGCCAGCGCCACTGCGCACCAGTGACATCGACATAGTTCAGCAGATGCTTCTGGAAGAAGTCGTCGACCAGCCCGCCGGGGCCAAAATAGCGGCCGAAATCGTCCGGCGTCGCGTCCTGCGGCGACTTGCGCTGCAGCGGATAGCGGCCGGCGATGGCGGCGCGACAGAACATAGCGGGGCCGGTCTTCCACAAGGCGTCCAGGCGGTCGCGCTCCGTGCCCAAGGTCAGGCCGGATCCGGCGGTATCGACGTTTTGCAACATCAGCGACAGCGGCGGCGGCAGGCCATCGGCGTCGCGCTTGAGCTTGAGCAGCGCGTCGGCCGGCGGTGCGGGTTGGCCGGCGGCACGTGCGCTGTTGGCCGCGTCGAAGTAGACCGCAACGTCCTTCAGCTTGAGCAGCATGCTATCGAGCCCGCTTGGCCCGCCGGAACCACCTGCCCCGCCGCCCGCGGCCACCATCTTGTGCAGCGGGTCGAAATGCACATCGACCGGATTGACGGGCCGTGCTTCGGCCGCAGCCGGCGCGTCCTCGCTGCCGGTGGAGAGCACCGAATCGAGCCGCTTGCGGGCCGCGTCGCCCAGCTGCTTGACCGTGTCGCTGGCCATGTCCACGCCGGACTTCATGATCTTGATCTTGTCCAGCGTGGTCTGGCGCGTGACCGCCAGCAGGAATTTGCGCATCGGCGAGTCCTGCCCCGCCACGCTGTTGATGACGCGCGCCGCCTGGTCCAACGTAGTGAACGGCACCAGCACCACGTCGGCCAGCAAGGCGTCCCATTGGCGGATGTAGTCTTCGTAGTACATCTGCTGCACGCTAGCCTTCATCTGCGCCGCGCTGTCCAGGCTGTTGACGGCATCGCGCTGGTCCAGCACCCAGCTGTCGCGCACCACGTCGGCGATGGCGGCGTCGATCTGTTCGTTGAACTTCTTGAAGCCGGCCAGCGTGTACACGCCGGACACGCCGCGCGTCAGCGGCTGGCCGCTTTGCCGGGTCAGCACCACCGGCGCATCGCGGCCCGAGACGGCCGCCACGTCGAAGTCCGGTATGGGCGCGCGCTGCAGGTCGCGCTTGAGGCGGTTGTAGACCCGGTCGCCCATCGGCATGCGCGCCAGGATCAGCCGGGTTTGTGCGATCAGTGCATTGTCCAGTTGCGGCGGCGCGTCGGTGGCGTTGGCCGGATCGAGCAGCGCCGCCACGTGGCTGGACAGGTCGTCACGCTGCGCTTGGTTGGCGTCGGCCAGGTTGCGGCTCCAGTCGAACTCCAGCCAGGCACGCACCGCGGCCGGGTCCAGGTGATTGCGTTCACCCAGCATGATGTAGACACGCAGCAGTTCGTACAGGTAGTCGGAGTTGTTGGCGCTGCCGCGCCGCAACTCGGTCTCCATGCGGCTCAGGATGCGCGGCAGCAGCGTCTCGCGCAGGAAGCGCTGGTAGGCGCGCACCGCGCCGTCGCCCAGTTTGTCGCCTTGATACAAGCCCAGCGTCATCAGGAACGGCACGTCGTTGTTGCGGTCGCGGTAGCCGGCGGGAATATCGCGCAAGGCGTTCAGCAGCGGCAGCGTGACCAGCGGCGACGGATCGTCCTGCATGGCGCGCGCCAGCTTGTCGATTTCCTTGGAACGCGCTTCGACGTCATGGACGTAATTCAAGTTGCGCAAGTAGCTGGTCACCAGCCCGGCCGACACCAGCAGCAGCACCGCCGCCGTCAGGCCGATGGCGACCCATTGCAGCAACTTGCGGTTGCGCTCCAGTTTCAGGTTGGTGCCGGCCAGGCCCTGCTCCTGGAAGATCACCTCGCGCAGCAGCCGCGTGATGAAGTAGCTGCGTCCGCCGAAAGCGTTTGCCGGTAGCACCTTGCGATCCAGGCCGAAGCTGGCCGCCAGCGTCGACATCACGCGGTCTATCGGGCTGCCTTCCTGCGTGCCGCTGGTGAAGTAGACGCCGCGCAGCAGCGCCGCCTCTTCATAGGACGTGGATTCGAACACGTCGTTGAGGAAGGTGGTCAGCACATCGCCGATGGCAGCGAACTGCTGCGGGAAGTTGTAGATCATGGCGCGGCGCTGGATGTCGCGCTCGAGCTGCATGCGCTCGAACAGGCGCGCCTGCAGTTGCCCTTCCAGCGCGACGAATTCGGCCGGGAAGGACTTCAGCGCCGCATCCTTCTCTCCGTCCGCCGCGTTGTGAGCCGGTAGCGGGAAGGTCACGCCCCAGACCTGCGTGCGCTCCTCGCGGCCCAGATTGTCGAAAAACTCGACGAAACCGGCCAGCAGGTCGACCTTGGTCACCACCACATACACCGGGAAACGGATACCAAGCTGCTCGTGCAGTTCCTGGATGCGCCCGCGGACCGCCAGCGCCTGCGCGCGGCGCGCCGTTTCGCCTTGCTGCAGCAGGTCCGCCACGCTGAGTGCGACGATGATGCCGTTGATCGGACGCCGCCGCCGATGCTTGCGCAGCAGTTGCAAAAAGCCGTTCCAGGCGGCGCGGTCCACTTCGGTATAGCTGTCCTGGGTGGTGTAGCGACCGGCCGTATCGAGCAGCACCGCTTCGTCGGTGAACCACCAGTCGCAATTGCGCGTGCCGCCGACGCCACCGATGGCGCCTTTGCCATGGCTGTCGGAGAGCGGGAACTTCAGGCCCGAATGCACCAGCGCCGTGGTCTTGCCGCTGCCCGGCGCGCCGACGAACATATACCATGGCAGCTGATACAGCCCGCCCGCGCCGCCGCCGATGCGCGCTTTGCGCAACACGGCCATCGCTTCCTGCAGGCGCTTGGTCAGCAGCGCCATCTCCGCGGCAGATTCCTTCTGTCCGGGCGGTGGCGGCGGCGCGTCGGCGCCGGCCACGCTCTTCATCAGGCGCCGGTTGGCCAGTTGCGCGGCGGCCCATTTCCACAGGAAGTACAGCGCCCAGGCCAGCAACAGCAGCCAGATCAAGGTCCAGCGCACCGTGGTCGAGCCGAACGGCTCCTTGCCGTCGAAGGCCAGCAGCGGCGCCTCGAACCAGATAATCAGTGACAGCAGCAGCACGCCGATGAAGCACAGCACCACCGGCTTGATCAGCCAATTGAAGAAGCGCTTCATCATGGCTGGCCCGCCGGAACCGGGTACGCCAGCGCCCCCGGCGTGGCGGCCGGCGTCAGCACGATGATGACCACGCGACGGTTGCGCGCGCGGTTCGCTGGCGTATCGTTGGGCACCAGCGGCTCGGTCTCGCCGCGCCCTTCCACGCTATAGCGCGCAGCCGGGCCGGCGCGAGCGGCCAGCACCTGCACCACGGTGGCGGCGCGCGCCTTGGACAAGGCCCAGTTGGATGGATAGCGCGCCGAGGCGCTGGGAATGTCGTCGGTGTGGCCGATGACGATCACCTTGCCCGGCACCGGCTTCAGCGCATCGCCAATGCGGCCCAGTAACGCATCGTAGGACGGCACCACATCGGCGCTGCCGGAGCCGAACACGCCGTCGCCATGCAGCACGATGGTCGAGCGCTCTGGCGTTTCGGTCACGCTGACCAGGCCGCGCTCGATATCGCTGCCCAAGAATCTGGCGACGCGCACCGGCGGATTGAGCAAGGGCGGCGGCGCAGCGCGCGGCCCCGCCAGCTCGATGCGGTGCAGTCCCGCGTAGACCGGATCGGAAACGCGATTGAGCAGGAAGCTGAAACTGAGATGTATCGCCAGCAAGATGATGCCGGCCACCGCCGCGATCACCCACACGGGTATCATGCGCATCAGGCCCGGACGTTTTTCGGTCGAGCCTTTCCAGCGCAGCGACAGCTCCGATTCATACGGACCGCGCTCCCGCTGGATCAGCTGCTGCAGGCGCTCGCGCAGCGTATCGAGCTGGCTGCGGCCGTTTTCCAGCACACGGTAGCGTCCTTCCAGTCCCAAGGCCAGGCACAGATACATCAGCTCCAGCACATGCAGGTTGGCGCGCGGCTGCTGGCACAGCTTTTGCAAAATGATGAAGAACTTTTCGCCGCCGAAGGCTTCATTGTGGAACGCCACCAGCAGGCTGCGGCTGGCCCACACGCCACTGGCGCCCCACGGCGTGCTGGAGATGGTCTCGTCGAGGAAGGTGCACAGCGAATAGCGCGCCACGGCGATCGCTTCCTGCTCCACGCGCAGCGCCTTGGCGTCGGCCTCGAATTTCCTGATGGCGCCGTGCAGTTGCTGGCGCAGCCCTTCCACATTCGGATGGCTGGCCATGATGCGCAACGGAACCACCAGGTCCAGCAGCGCATTGGCAGCGCCGACCAGCGGGTTGATACCGCCCACCCGCGCATCCGGCGTGATCGCCAACGGCGCCAGGGCGGCGGCGTAGTCGCTGCCACCTGCCGGCACCTGGGCCGGGGCCGGTGCTGGCGGCGCGGCAGAAGGCGCGAACGGCGAGCCGGCCGGCGGCGCAGTACCGGCACCGGCAACGCGCCGCCCGCCTGGCTTGGGAACGAGGATGGTACGTTCGCTATCCGGCAGCTCGTCTTGGCTCATGCTTGATTCGTCATCACGCGTTATTTCCGGATCGCCCAGAACTCCATCTGCAGGCCGGGGAATTCGCCCGCCACATGCATCGCGAAGCCGGCCGACGCGGTCAGCTGCTGCCAGTATTCGCTGCCGCGGTCCAGCTCAAAATAGGTGAAGCCGGCATGGAACGGCAGCTGGCGCGGCGCCACCGGCAGCGGCCGCAGCGCGATGCCGGGCAGCTGCAGGTTGACCAGGTCGCGGATTTTTTCCACCGAGCCGATCTTGACCTGGCGCGGGAAGGTGGTGCGCACCGTCTCCGCCGGCATGTGCGCATTCACCACCAGCACAAAGGTGGCGCTCTTGACCAGTTCCGGATCGCGCATTACCGCCACGCGGATGCCGAACTGGCGCTCTTCCAACGCGATGGCGACGGCGTGCGTATCCATCACCATCGACAGCGACTGGCGCAGGTCCTCGATCAGCGGCTGAAACGACTCGCGCAACTGGTCGTGGCGATAGACGGGATATTGGACCGCGCGCTTGTTGACCGGGCTGAACGTGGCCAGCTCGCCGGCCAGTTGCGCGCACTCGCGGTAAAACTGTTCCGGGTGCAAGCCGCTCATCGTCGCCAGGTGAGCGAATAGCGGCTCGGCGCGGTTAATCAGCTGCAGCAGCAGGAAGTCGGCGATTTCGGCCGCGCCGGCCGCGCCCGGCTGCGACAGCCGGTTGCCCAGCGCATCGCCACGCTGGTGCAGCAGGCCGACCAGTTCATCGGCAAAGGCGCCCAGCCGCGCGGCCACGCGCAGGTCCAGGCATGGCGGGCAGTATTCGGGATCGAGCACCAACCGGTTGTCAGGACGGCGCTCGATCACGCGCGCCACGCCGATACAGGAATAGGCATTGACGACCTCGGCCTCCAGCGCCAGGCGCAAACGCAGCCGGCCGACCTGCATCAGCGCGCTATTGTCGATGCCGTTGCTGTCCCAGGCTTCGTGGTCGAGCGTGCCGTGGCGGGCGTAGTTGTCCAGCGCCGGGCTGTCGCCGGTTTCCGGCACGCCGGGGCGGCGCAGCGGCAGCGCCAGCACCACCAGCACATTGCGCGCGTCTTCCGGCACATCCAGCGGCAGCGGCAGGTCGTCGTCGGACGGCAGCGTGAACGGCGTCCCGTCAGGCAGCACGGCCTGGCAGGACATCAGCGCCAGCTTGCCCATTGCCAGCTGCTGTTCGTCTATCTTCAGCGAGGACAATCCCCAGGAATAAGGCCGCAGCCGCGACACGCGGGTTTCAAGCTGGGTTTGCAGATAGCGGTCGTGCTGCTGCAGGTGCTGCGGCTGCAGCAGCATGCCCTCGGACCAGATGACTTTACGATTCCACGACATTTGTACTCGCTTCGCTAAGTTCAAAGGGATTATTTGTTCTGGTGCAGGCGCCCTATCTGGTCCTCATACGCGGCCGAGAATTTTTCGCCGAACAGGTGCTGGAAGTCGTCGTCCGCTTCGCGCAGGATATCGTCATACAGTTCCACCATCTTGTCCCACATCCTGGCCTTGCGGTTTACGACCAGCATCTTGTCCATCATGCCGGCCGGTTCCATGCGCGCCTCGATCAGGGCTGGGTTGAAGCGCGCCAGCACGCCATCGAGCGCGGCGCGCATGCCGGCGATGACGGCCAGTTCGTGGGCTTTCAGGTCTTCGAACGCGCAACCGATCGACTTCACCGGCGGCATATAGCCGGACATGGCGTTGGTCAGCATCTGCGACAGTGCGCTTTCGGCGTCGGGGAAGAATTTGAGCGGGTTGTTCGCTTGCGCGCCCAGCACCGTCATTTCGAGACGGCTTTCGCGCTTGGTCATGGCGCGCGCCAGCAGCACGGCCATGGTGCCGGCGGTCGCTTCGCGCAGCATGGCGCCGACCAGCTCTGCCGTTTCGGCCGGCGATCGGGCCGGCGTCAGCTTGGGCAGGCCAAGGCCGCGCAACAGCGCTTGCAGCACCAGCTGGTCGCCGGCGGGATGTGGCGAGGTCGGCGAAGTCGGCACGGTGGCGATGGGGGCCGGCGCCGCAGGCGGCGGCTGCCAGGCCTGAGCCGGCATAGTCGCCGCTGCGGGTGGCCAGCCGCCTTGCGCCTGTGCGGGCGCCGGCTGGGCAAACTGCGCCGCGAACTGTGCCGGCGCTGGCACTGGCGCATACACGCGCGGCGGTAGGAAATCGGCCAGCGGATCGTAATCGTCCGGTATCAGCATCTGCGGCGCTGGCGCGGGCGGCGGCATCATGGGCGCGGGCGGCGGCACGCGCGCGCCCGGCATCGGAATGAATTGCGGCGGAGCATGGTCCGGCTCCGAGCCGCGGAACCTCAGCGGCTGCGGCGGCGCCGATTGCAATGAGGCCGTATGGTCGTTGGCGGCGCTTTTATGCCCGATATTGAGCCCCAGCGGATCGTCCGGCGACGGCGCCGCAAACGGATCGAAGCCGCCGGTCGTTTCCAGTATCTTGACCCCGGCCAGCGTATCGCGCAGCTCATCGAATGCCGGCCCCGCCTGCGGTGACGCTGCCGCAGCGGGCTGCGCCTGGAACGGCAGCGCATCCGAGGTCTCCGGCTGGAATACCGGCACCATCGGCCGCGCCGTGCCGTTATCGACCTCCACTTCCAGCACATAATCACCGATCAGCAGCCGGTCGCCGTTTTCCAGGTTGGTGCTCTTGCCGGTGCCGACCGGCCGGTCGTTGATCCAGCTGGGATTGCTGCCCAAATCCATCAGCATGAAACGGCCGTCGACAAAATCGATCTTGCTATGGTTGCGCGAAATGTACTTGCCCGGGTCGGGCAGCTCCAGGTCATTACCGGCCGCGCGGCCTATGGTGCCGCCCAACTGATCGAAACACCGCTCCACAGGCTGTGCCGGCGGCTGTTTTCGGTAGGACTGGATACGCAGGGTGAGTGGCATTGGCTCGAATTCTAATCACAAAAAGTTCAGAAAATCCCGTGCATGCTGCGACTGCCGATTCATTATACGTTGAGGCTTGCCGTTTACACCACTTTAGTTGATTTTCACCAGCGCACCCTCGATCGTCATCACCGCGCCGGATTTAATGGTCATCATCGCGCCCGCCTTGACGGTGGTATTGGCATCCGACTCCACCGCGATCTCCGCCGACTTGACCGTGATCTTGGCTGCTTCGATCTTGATGCTGCTGCCGCCCACTTTCAGCTCGATCGAGGTGCTAGCCTCGATCACGATGGTCTTCGATACAGTCACCTTCTGGTCGCCGGTGATGGCCACGCTCTGGTTACCGCCCACATCGAGCTTCTGGTCATGATCGACAGTCGATTTCTGGTCGTTAGCGACATGGACGATCTGGTCATGGCCCACATCCAGGTTCTGGTCATTCTTGATCTGGATGGTCTGGTCGCCCTTGTCCTTCTTCTCGAAGCCGACTTTCAGCGTGTCGTTGTTCTTCACCACGCGACTGAAGTCCTTCTCCGCCTGGACGTAGATCTCTTCCGCATCCTTCTTGTCCTCGAAGCGGATCTCGTTGTAGCCGGCGCCGCCCTTGGACGAATTGCTCATGATGGTGGACTTGGTCTGCTCCGCCGGCAGCGCATACGGCGGCATCGCATCGCCGTTGTAGACGCAGCCCGTCACCAGCGGCCGGTCGGGATCGCCCTCCAGGAAGCTGACGATCACCTCCATGCCGATACGCGGAATGAACATCGCGCCCCAGCCCTTGCCTGCCCAGCCCTGCGCCACCCGCACCCAGCACGAACTCTTCTCGTCCTCTTTGCCCTCGCGGTCCCAATGGAACTGCAGCTTGACGCGGCCATACTTGTCGGTCCAGATTTCCTCGCCGGCCTTGCCGACCACCATGGCGGTCTGCGGCCCCTGCACCACCGGCTTGAGCATATGGCGCGGCGCGCGGTAGCTGTGTTCCTTGCCGACAGCGGTAAAGCGGCACTGGAACTCGCCCGGCGTGCCGCCGCCGCTCGAATAATCGTCGCCGACGATATCGTAGCTGGCGCCGGTGAGCAGAAACTCGCGATTCTGGTCGCTGCGCGGATGCTCCTTCAGCTTGAACAAGCCTCCCGGGTACAGGCCGCGCGCGTTGGTGTCGGCGCGAATTTCCTCGCACTGGCCGTGCAATGCCTCCATCCGGGCGCGCGCCAGCGCCGTGCCATCGGCCGCCACCACATAACCGCCTGGATAATCGTACATCTCGAACGAGGTCTGCGAAAACGCCGCCGCGATGGTGGACTTGACGCGCAGGCCACCGCTGTTGCTGGCCGCCGTTTTCTCGAAATCAAAATCGTTTAACGCATAGACGCTGGGCTCGATCTCGCCGCCCGCCTCCCAGCTGTAGACGGCTTCCTGATCGACGATGCGCCGTCCGCTCTCGCCGGAGAACTCCAGCTCGGCGTAGCCGGCGATCGTTTCGTGCGCGCCATAGGAATCGGCCAGCACCATGGTGTGCTTGCTTTCATCGTGCGTGAAGTAGAAATAGATGCCGGCATTTTCCAGCAGCCGGCAGACGAAATTGAAATCCGTTTCGCGATACTGCACGCAGTACGGCAGCGCCGCATAAGTGCCGCTGAGCGCCGCCACCGACAGTTCCACCAGCCCACCGTAAGCCGTATCGCCGCACACCGCCTTGACGATATCGATCACCGATTTATCCTGGAAAATGCGGCAGTTGGAGGAACGGGTCAGCAGCCAAAGCCAGGGATGCACGATCGCCTCGTAGCGGCACAGCGAACCGTGCCAGCCCATGCTGGCAAAGCGCGTAACCACGCCGTTGAAGTGGCGCTTGCCACCGGCAGGCAGGTCCACATGCACGCCCAGCGGCTTGCCCAGCACATCGGCGATTTTCAGATCGGTCTTGCTGCTCAGCATCTGCACCCGGTATTCGGACAGGCGTCCCAGCTGCTCCGAGCCGCTCATGCGCTCAAACAGCAGTATGTCATCGCCGAGGGCCGTGGTGACATCGACTTCGCGATTGGCTTGCGTAACTGGCATGGCGGTCTCGCAGTCGCTTAAGGAATCATGGTCTTGGTGGTGCCCGGATTGCTGAAGGCGATCACTCCGCCCCAATTGCACATGCACTTGGAAACATTGTCCAGCGCCGGCAGGTTAGCAATGAGCACCGTCGGCGCACCCGGCACCCATGGCGCGGCGGTGGCGGGGATGCAGGGCATGGGCGTCAGCACGCCCAGCGCGGCGGCCGTCGCGGCCGCCACCGTCGGATTGGCCGGCGAGCTGCACATCCCGAACGGCATGATGTTCAACATCGGCACATGGTCCATGATGTTGGCGGCCGGCGGTCCCTCGGCCAGCACCTTATTCTTGGGCAGGACCACCAGCGACGACGGCGCCGCACCGAAGGTGCAGCTCATCATCGCTCCCATCGATACTTGCATAGGCATCGCATTCCTCCACAAGGGACTGGCTAGGCCTATTATGACTGAAAAAACTGTCTGAAAGGTAAGGTTTTGAGATAAGCTGACAAGCAAATCCCCTACTCGGCTGAGCAGGCGTTTCAAAATGCGCATAGCCAGGCGCTGCGACCAAGACCGTGCTTACGCGGCAAGGCGCCGCAAGCACGCCACGCTCAGGTTGAAACGTCTGCTTATTGACACACCATGGAAGCACTCGATATCGCCGGCCCCCAAAACGAAGCCGCCAGCGGCAAAAAACTCAAGGCTGCTATCGCCATTTCGCTCGCCCTGCTGGCCACTTGACCGGCTTCGGCGTGCTGATGGGCCGTGCCGGCCTGGCCGGCTGTCCCCCAACGCCCTGAGTGCCCTGCCATCCTAACCCCGGAGCTCGCATGAAAAAATCGTCCCGCCCGATGCACAAGCCGCAGCAAAGCAGCAGCCGTATCAGCCTGGACGAGGCCATGCAACTGGCGCTGTCGGTGCATCAGGGCGGCCAGCCGCAGCTGGCGGCGCAGCACTACGCCGCCATCTTGCAAGTAGCGCCCGACCATCCGGACGCGCTGCACTACCTGGGCGTGGCGCGCCACCAGATGGGCCAGCGCGAAGAGGCGATCGGCCTGATCGGCCGCGCGCTGGAGATCGTGCCCGGCTACGTCGACGCCCGCAACAACCTGGGTAACGTGCAAAAGGAAAGCGGCCATTTCGCCGACGCCGAGCAATCCTACCGGCGCGTGATCGAAGCCCGGCCCGATTTCGCCATGGCCCACAACAACCTGGGCGTGGTGCTCAAAGAACTGGGCCGCAACGACGACGCCATTGCCGCCTACCGGCAGGCGGTGGCGCTGGCGCCGCAGTTCGTGCAGGGCTGGATCAACCTGGGCAATGTGCTGAAAAAAACCGCGCAATACGACGACGCGCTGACCGCATACCGCACCGCCATCCTGCTCAAGCCAGACAACGTGGAGGCGATGCGCGGCCTGGCACGCTCGCTGGTCGCCTTCGGCCGCGATGCCGAGGCGCTGCAAGTCTACCGCCAGTGGCAGACGCTGGAGCCAGACAATCCCATCGTCGCGCACCATATCGCGGCCTGCGCCGGCGCCGATGCGCCGCAGCGCGCATCCGACGCGTATGTGCAGACTACCTTCGACCGCTTTGCCGCCAGCTTCGACGACGTGCTAACGCGGCTGGAATACCGCGCTCCGGCGCTGTGCGGCGAACTGGTGGGACGCCTGCTCGGCCCCGCCCCGGCACAACGGCAGGACGGCTTGGCGGTGCTCGATGCCGGCTGCGGCACCGGTTTGTGCGGCCCTATCCTGCGCCCGTATGCGCGCAGCCTGCAGGGCGTCGACCTGTCGACCGGCATGCTGGCCAGGGCCGCCGGCCGCGCCATCTACGATGTGCTGGACGAGGCAGAGCTGGGCGCGTGGCTGGCCGCGCGGCCCGCAGCCTGGGATTTGATCGTGTCGGCCGATACGCTGTGCTATTTCGGTGCGCTGGACCAGGCCATCGCGGCGGCCGCCGGCGCGCTGCGCGAGAACGGCCACCTGGTCTTCACCGTGGAGCGCACGCTCGAGCAGGACGCGGCGGCCTCGCCGGCCTTCCACCTGCATGCGCATGGGCGCTACAGCCATACCGAAGCCTATGTGCGCCAGGTGCTGGCCGATGCCGGACTGGAAACGCTACAGCTCGACCATGTGGAACTGCGCAAGGAAGCGACCAAGCCGGTCCTGGGGCTGCTGCTTGGCGCGCGCAAGGGTGCCCGCCGCTGAAGGATCAGCCACTGACGACCCGATTGCGGCCGGCCCGCTTGGCCGAATACATGGCCGCGTCGCCGGCCGAAATCAGGCGCAGCAGATCGTGGCCATGCTGGTCCGAGTTGGCCACGCCCAGGCTGGCCGTGTAGCGCACGGAAACCTGCTCGATGCCGACCAGTTCCTCCTCGATGCGGCGCCGCACCCGCTCCGCCACCTTCAGCGCATCGTGCAGGTTCAGTCCATCGAGCAACAGCACGAACTCCTCGCCGCCATAGCGTGCCAGCAGGTCGTGCGGGCGCAGCTCCGTCTTCAGCAGCCGCGCCAGATGACGCAGCACTTCGTCGCCCACCGGATGGCCGTAGGTGTCGTTGATCTGCTTGAAGTGATCGGCGTCGATCATCATCACCGCCAGACTGCGGCCGCCGCGCAAGGTGCGTTGGGCCACGCGCTGGCCCTGGATCTCCAGCCCGGCGCGGTTCAGCGCCCCGGTCAGCGGGTCCAGCGTGGACAGCTGCCGCAAGCGCTCGGCATAGCGCCACATCACCATCAGTATCAGGCCGAAAGAGATGCACACCTGCGCCAGCGGTATCATCAGCAAGCACAGTCCCAGCACGATGGAACTACGGTGGTCATTGGGATCGGCATGGAACAGCAGGTAGCTGCCGCGCATGAACAGGGCCAGCCCCAACAGTGCAAAGCCGGTCACGCCGACCACCACGCCACGCCACTTGCCACTGCGTGCCAACACCACCGCGCACAGTCCGTTCAGCCCGGCGAAATAAAAGCCGCTGAGGCACAGCCGCGCGCGCAAGCTAGGATCGACGAACGTGAAGTAAGTGGAAAACAGCAAAGCCAGCGCCGCCATCAGCGCGATCGAGCGCCAGTGCAGCGTGGCGTTGGCATGGACGCGCAGGCCACGCAACACCAGGCCCAGGCCCAGGGCTATCACGCCATAGCCCACGACACAATACAGCAGTGGCACGCTGTCGATCAGCGTCATGACCAGCCCCAGCGACACCAGCACGTTCCCGCCGGCCCACCAGCGCTGCTCGGGCGGGCATTCGACGTACATCGCGGCGACCACCAGCAGCGCGGTCGTCAGCAGGGTGATGCAGACCTGAACCAGCAAAAGAGTGTCTTGATTAAGCACGGCGTTTCCTGCAATCGCGAACCCTCAATGTAGCTCAGCGCACGCCGTCTAGCAACCGTCGCCTGAAGTTTGCAACACCGGGTACTGCTTGCCAACAAATCAATGCGGGCGCCGCTCAATCGAAGCTGTAGGCGAATTCGCCATCCTTGACGCCGACCTGCACGCCGGGGATGGTGCCGCCTTCCATCATCCGCGTTAGGAATTCGCGGCTGATATCGGGCAGCATGGTGTTGGTCAGGATGGCGTCGATCATGCGCCCGCCCGATTCGCCCTCGGTGCAGCGCGATACCACCAGCTTGACCACGTCCTCGCTGTACTGGAACGGGATCTTGTAGCGCGCCTCGACCCGCTTCTTGATGCGGTTCAGCTGCAGCTTGACGATCTGGCCCAGCATCTGGTCCGACAGCGGGTAGTAAGGGATCGTGACGATGCGGCCCAGCAGCGCCGGCGGGAACACCTTGAGCATCGGTTCGCGCAATGCCTTGGCCATGCCTTCCGGGTCCGGCATCAGCTCTGGATCCTTGCACAAGCCAGCAATGAGCTCGGTGCCGGCGTTAGTGGTCAGGATGATCAGCGTGTTCTTGAAGTCGATGAAGCGCCCCTCGCCGTCTTCCATGAAGCCCTTGTCGAACACCTGGAAGAAGATCTCGTGCACGTCGGGGTGAGCCTTCTCCACTTCATCGAGCAGCACCACCGAGTAGGGCTTGCGCCGTACCGCCTCGGTCAGCACGCCGCCTTCGCCGTAGCCCACGTAGCCGGGCGGCGCGCCTTTCAGCGTGGAGACGGTATGCGCCTCCTGGTACTCGCTCATATTGATGGTGATGAGATTTTGCTCGCCGCCGTACAGCGCCTCGGCCAGCGCCAGCGCGGTTTCGGTCTTGCCGACGCCGGAGGTACCGGCCAGCATGAACACGCCGATAGGCTTGCTCGGATTGTCCAGTCCCGCGCGCGAGGTCTGGATACGCTTGGCGATCATCTCCATGGCGTGATCCTGGCCGATCACCCGTTGGCTCAGTAGCGAGGCCACCTTGAGGATGGTTTCCATCTCGTTCTTGGCCATGCGTCCGACCGGGATGCCGGTCCAGTCGCCCACCACGGCGGCCACCGCCTGGTAGTCGACGGTCGGCAGTATCAGCGGATTTTCGCCCTGCAACTGGTGCAGCTTGGCCTGCACCGATTTCAGTTTTTCCATCAGGTCGGCGCGTTCGGCCGGCTCGAGCACAGCACCTGCTACCGCTTCGGCAGCCGCGTCTGCAGCAACTTCCAGCTTGCTGCCCGTGCCTTCGACCGGATGGGCGCCATCACGCAGGCGCGCACGCAGGGCCAGCAGCTCGTCGACCAGCACCCGCTCGGCGTTCCAGCGCTCTTCCAGCTTGTCGAGGCGGGCGTGTTCCAGTTCCAGCAATTCGTTGGCGTCGGTCTCGCGCTTGCCGATGTCGATGCCGATGGCTTTTTCGCGACCGATGATGGCCAGCTCCGTCTCCAGCGCATCGATGCGCCTGCGGCTGTCATCGACTTCCGCAGGCGTGGCGTGCAAGCTGATGGCCACGCGCGCGCAGGCGGTGTCGATCAGGCTGACCGATTTGTCGGGCAGCTGGCGCGCCGGGATGTAGCGGTGCGACAGCTTGACCGCCGCTTCCAGCGCCTCGTCCAGGATCTGCACCTTGTGATGCTTTTCCATGGTGGAAGCCACGCCGCGCATCATCAGGATGGCGCGTTCCTCGCTAGGCTCGTCAACCTGCACGGTCTGGAAGCGCCGCGTCAATGCCGGATCTTTTTCAATGTGTTTTTTATATTCGGCAAAGGTGGTCGCGCCGATGGTGCGCAAGGTACCGCGCGCCAGCGCAGGCTTGAGCAAGTTGGCCGCGTCGCCGGTGCCGGCCGCGCCGCCCGCGCCGACCAGCGTATGCGTCTCGTCTATAAACAGGATGATGGGCTTGGCGCTGCCCTGCACTTCATCGATGACGGAGCGCAGCCGCTGCTCGAACTCGCCTTTCATGCTGGCGCCGGCCTGCAGCAGGCCCACGTCCAGTGTCAGCAACTGCACCTCCTTCAGGCTGGGCGGCACGTCGCCGCGCGCGATGCGCTGCGCAAAGCCTTCCACCACGGCGGTCTTGCCGACGCCGGCCTCGCCGACCAGGATAGGGTTGTTCTGGCGGCGCCGCATCAGGATGTCGACCACCTGGCGGATTTCGTCGTCGCGGCCGACGATGGGATCCATCTTGCCGCCGCGGGCCTGCTCGGTCAGATCGACGGTGAATTTTTTCAACGCCTCCTGCTTGCCCATCGCCGCTGGCGCAATCGCGCCCGAGGCCTCGCCCGGCGCAGCGCCGCCACCGGCCTGGAAGCCGTCGCTGGCCGTCATTGCCGATTCCGGCGACTCCTTCAGCAAGGACGCAAAATTCTCGCTCAGATGCTCGGCCTTGATCTTCTGGAACTGGCCGGACATGCCATACAAGGCGTTGCGCAGGCTGGTGGTCTTCAGTATGCCGACCACCAAATGGCCGGAGCGCACCTGCGATTCGCCGAACATCAGCGTACCGTAGACCCAGGCCCGTTCCACGGATTCCTCCAGCTGCGACGACAAGTCGGTGACCGAAGTGGAGCCGCGCGGCAACCGGTCCAGCGCCGCCGTCAGGTCGCGCGCCAGCCCTGCCGCATCCAGTTCGTAGTGCTTGATGATGCGCACCAGATCCGAGTCCTGCAGCTGCAATATCTGATGCAGCCAATGCACCAGCTCCACATATGGATTGCCACGCAGCTTGCAAAACACCGTGCTGCTTTCGATGGCCCGATAGCACAGGGAGTTCAGCTTGCCAAATAATGCGACGCGACTGATTTCTGCCATGATGGTTTCCTTAGCCCGCCTGGGCGCTTGGGTTGATGAGCAATTGGTCCGGATTGCGCGCCGGCGCCGCGGCCATGGGCCAAGTGCTCCAGCCCAGCCGCGCGCCGCCGCCCAGCCGCAGCGGCGGCACATCTTCTTTTTTCAGTATCAGCCGCACGTCCCAGTCCAGGGCACCGCCGACATAGTTGCGCACCCAGGCCAGCAGGCGCCGCATGCTCTCGCCGCCGGGCAACATGCGCTGGTAGTCGCCGTAGCCGAGCGGCCCGATGACGATGCGAAATTTGTTCTGGCTATCCCACACCTTGCTGCCCAGGACCGACGAGATGCCCAGCCGGTTGCCATCTTCCTGGCGTCCGATGCGGGTCTGGATCTCCAGCGGTAGCGCCATCCAGTGGCCGACGAACTGCTCGACCTGCACCGGCAGCCTGAAATACTCGCACAGGATGGACACCAGGCCGGACGCAGGCCGCGCGTTATTCGCCAGCAGGCCGGCGAAATGCAGCTTGGCGAAATCGCGCACCTCGTCACGCTCGCGCAGCGCCGGCGAACCGATGCCGAACATGCTGCCGACAAAATCGGCATAACGGTCGCTGTCCGGCCGGTCGAAGCTGATGGCCGGTTCGGCCTGCGCCCGCGCGCGGTAGAACAACGACAGCAGCCGGTGGTGGAACACGTCCAAGAAAGCCAGCAGCGTGCCGTCGCCGCCATTGCGCAGGCGGTCGCGCGTATATTCGGTCAGATGCGTCGGCAGCGGGCCGTTGGCACCCAGCAGGCCGAAGAAGTTGACCGCCAGCCGCGCCTTCGCGTCCCCGCTGGCGCGCATGAACTGGCCCAGCGCGGTCGGATTGAAGGTCAGCGATGGATCCTGACCGAAGCGCACCGCATCGTCACGCGGCCGTAGCGAAGTGCCGATGCGGGGCCGCTCCGAATGGGCATTCTCGATCAGCCGCAGCACCTGGAAGAAATCCATGCGCGCCGCATCCCGTTCCAGCAGCAGCTCCAGCGCTACAGGATTGCGCATGCGCCTCCCTTGGCCGGCCAGCGCATGATCTCGCCGCGCGCCAGGGTCTTGATGACGGTTTCGGTAAACGAATTGATCGACACATACTGCGCGAAGAAGTGGCTCAGCACCGCGCCCAGCAGAAACGCCCCCACCCCTTCAAAGGCCGCATCGTCCAGCGTTACCGTCACCTGCAACCCGCGTCCGAACGTGATCGGCCCCGGCGACGGCATGCGTCGCGTGACGCTGCTGCAGCTGACCGAACGCACGCCTTCGACCTGCCGCTGCGCATTCAGGTCGCCCGGATGGCAGTACAAGGACAGCATCTCGCGCAAGGCCGTGGCGCCCTGCTGCGGATCGGTGTCCACCAGCGACAGGTAGTTCAGCGACAGATGGTTCAGCAGCCGCCACGCCACATTGCCCTCCGCGAAGGAGGCATGCGGCGCGCTGGGGCCGGCCAGGCAGCGCACCGCCGTCAGCGGCGCGCCGGAATCGAGCACGAAATCAGTCTTGCCCACGCCGAGCGGCATCGCCAGCGGCAGGTCGCGGTTGGTGCACCAGACGGTCAAGCCCAGCTGGCGCAGGTCGCTGCGGTACGGCGCCTCACTGGCGTCGACGATGGTGATGAACACTTCGCTGCCGATGTAGCTCGAGCGTGGCCCCACGCGGCGCTGGCGCTGCGAGATGGTGCGCTGCTCGCGGCGGATCTGGTAGAAGGCGCGGTCCTGATGCAGGCTGCCGATGTCCTTGGCGGTGTAGAAGGCGCGAAACGACTGCTCGGCATTCGGGCCGCTGCCGTAGCCGGTCACTTCCTCGATCTGGTACACCTCGTAATCCATGGGCCGGGTACGGTCGACCAGCACGTGGTGCTCCAGCTGATCGCCCGAGACGTTGATGCGGTCGGCGCGGCGCTGGAACAGGTTGACCGCCGGCGTGCAGTTCAGCGCGAAGTTGGTATGGTCCAGCATCTGCTCGAGCTGGGCGTCGCCGCGATTGAGCAGGATGATGATTTCGATTTCGCTGTCGGCGCAGCGCGCCACCGCTTTGCGCAAGCCTGTCAGCGCGACGAACTGAAAGCGCTGCGGGAAGGCGAAGTATTCCTGCAGCAGCCGATAACCCTGGAAAGTGCGCTTGCCGCTGGGCAGCAGCGCCTGCGCTTCCTCAAAGCCGAGCGGCGCCACTGCGGACTTGGGCAATAGCGCATGCCAGTGCGCCGCGGGCGTGCCGGGCCGGTCTTCGGCCGTGGCGCCTTGCACCAGCACGCCCTCCACGCTACCGAGGATTTTTTCGTAAATCTTCACCGGCATCTCGTCACTACCGCGCAAGTTCAGCACCAGGCTGTCCAGCGCCAGTTCGCTGAACGGCAGATTGGCGCTGGTGCGCAGCCGCAGCCGGATGCCGGCCTTGACCGCCGGCGGCAGCTGCATGTCGACGCCGGCCTGAATGCCGCTGTGGGTATAGAATTTGGCGTCCACCAGCTCGATCGGCCACAGCGTCACGTCATGGCCGGTGCGGTATTCGCAGGCGGTGGTGTCGCCCTTGCCCAGCACGCTGCGCATGGCGGTCCCGCGCGGCACCACATAACCCTGCTTCAGACTGGGATTGCTCAAGTCCGGCTGCAACTGCACGACCGCCATCGACGGCGTTGGTGCCAGAAAATGGGGATAGACCAGCTCCGACAGATGCTGGGTAAAGCGCGGAAATTCCGCGTCCAGCTTCATCTGCACCCGCGCCGTCAGGAAGCTGAAGCCTTCCAGCAGCCGTTCCACATACGGGTCGGCGCAATCGAAGCCTTCCAGTCCGAGGCGGCCGGCGATCTTCGGATATTCGCGCGCAAACTCGCCGCCGACCTCACGCAAGTGCTGCAATTCCTGGCTGTAATAACGCAAAAAGCGCGGATTCATCGCGCCCCCGTGGTTTCGGTCAGGCGGATCGCGGCCCGGTCCAGGTCCAGTTCCGTCTTCAGGTACAGGCGCTCGGGATAAGGCTGCGCCCACATATCGCCTTCGATTTCAAACATGATCTTGTTGTGATTGGCCTCCGACGACACCGCCTTGACCAGCACCGACGCGCGTATCAGGCGCGGCTCGAAGTCCCAGATCGCCTGGCGGATGCCGCGTTCCAGGTCGGTCATGTTCATACCCGCCACTGACACGCCGGAAATGTCCGGCATGCCGTAATTGATGACGGAGCTGCTCAGGTGCGGCAGCTTGCCGTCGTCGGTGACGGAGAATAGATTGGTGGTGTTCAGCAGCCAGGCCAGGTCGCGCAGCACGCTCTCGCGCAGGGTGCGTACCGACAGCACGCGCCGTTCGCGCGATTCGATGGTTTTATCCGGCTCCTCGTCGGTCAGCCGGTCCAGCAGCGAGGGCTGCAGCCGTTCGCGCGGCGCCAGTTCAGCCATGGTCGTCGTTGGCGGCGCCGCCTGAGGACAGCAATTGGGCTTCTGCCAGCGGATCGAACTCGATCACGCGCGCGTCCATCAGTGCGAAGTCGGCGCTGTCGGTGACCAGCATGCGCTGGCCCAGGCCATGGCCGCTCAGCGGACCTTCCTCCACCCAGTCGGTGCGGCGCGACAGCAGCAGCGCCTCGTCGCCATTGGCCACGGTGCCGTTGTAACGGGTCGGGATCAGGCCGACGGTGTCGGCGCCGTTGGTCCAGGTGAAACGCACCGGCGTCCAGACGGTGTCGCGCAGGTCGACCGGCGGATCGAATTCGATGCGGCTGATGCGCTGGAACGGGATCCAGAAATAGCGGCCGTTGACGATGGCTTCCAGCACCGGACCAAGGCGCTGGTCAGCGTCGGCAATCCAGGCGAAGCGCTCGCCGTTGATGCTGCCGGCGCCGGCCGGCGCCTCGGCGAAGGCCTGGGCGCGCGCGGTGGCCGCGCGGTCGGTCTCGCCGGCGGCGTCCAGCTTCAGCGCTTCGAGCAGCAGTACCAGCCAGGCCGGCGGTACGCCGAAGATCAGCGGCGCGCGCTTGCCGGCGAAGATCTCGGCGCGCAGCGCTTCGCACTGGATCGCCTCGCGGTAGGTTTGCGCCATCGGCAACGCGGCGGCGTCCAGCTCGGCCGCGACGTTGAGCTGCGTCAGCGCGCGGTTCCACTGTCCCAGCACGGCCAGCAGCTGGAACAGGAAGATGCGGTATTTGGCATTCGATGCATCCTTGCGGACCTGGTCCTGCAGCGCGGCCAGCGCGGCGCCTAGCTTGCCTTCAGAGATCAGCTGTTGCGCGTCCATGCCAGGAACTCCTGTCTATACATAACGAGGTTAACGTCGGGCTCAGACCCTGTGGGCGCGGACTGCGGACTGCACCGCGCCGCCTGGGGCCGATCCCGGCGGGATCGGCCCCAGGCCCTACTCAAATTTACTTGGCGATGTTGCCCGCGATATCCCAGTGGAACTCGCCACCGGACGCGGTAACGCCCTTCTCGTTCTGCAGGAAGTACTCGAACTTCACTTCCGCGAAATTGAGGCTGATGTTCTCGGTCAGCCGGTCCTCGCCACCGCTGCCGCCGGTCGACACGGACGTCACCAGCACACTGGTCATGGTGATTTCCAGGTACTTCTGCTGGCCCTCGCCCGCCTTACGCACCAGCAGCTTGGCCGCCGGGATGTGGGTGCCCTTGGCCAGCGCAACCAGCAGTGCCGGCGATGCCTTGTCCAGGTACTTGGTGACCGACAGGTCCTGGAAGTTGGCCTTGCCCGCGCCGCCCCCGCCGCCGCTGTGGAACGAGCCGGCGTTGGAAGCGCCCCAGCTCCACGCCAGCACGTCGATATCGCCCGCCGCTTTCTGGGCGCTGTCCTTGGTTTCGCCTTTGATCGTGGCGCCCATATTGAGGAACATGTCTACAGCCATTTTTGCTCTCCTTGTGTAGCCGGCCATGCGGGCCGCGTCATGTGAGTGAAGCTAAGAATGCCGGACGGTCCAAGCCGCCCGGTGCAACAGCCTGTATCAAAGGCTCCTTACCTCTGCCAGTGTCAGGCCTTGGCCGATGGCAGCTTGGACACCAGCCGCAGCGAGACCGTCAGGCCCTCCAGCTGGTAATGCGGGCGCAGGAAGAACTTGGAGGTGTAGTAGCCCGGATTCCCTTCCACCTCCTCCAGCAGCACTTCCGCCGCGGCCAGCGGCTTGCGTGCCTTGGTGCCTTCGCTCGAATTGGCCGGATCGCCGTCGACATACTTGTTGATCCAGTTGCTGAGCCAGCGCTCCATCTCGTCGCGCCCTTTGAAGGAGCCGATCTTGTCGCGCACGATGCACTTCAGGTAGTGCGCAAAGCGGCAGGTGGCAAACAGATACGGCAGCCGCGCGGCCAGGTTGGCGTTGGCGGTGGCGTCCGGATCGTCGTACTCGGCCGGCTTGTGCATCGACTGCGCCCCGATGAAGGCGGCGAAGTCGGTGTTTTTCTTATGCACCAGCGGCATGAAACCGTTGGCCGCCAGCTCCGCCTCGCGTCGGTCGGAGATGGCGATCTCCGTCGGGCACTGCATCGCCACGCCACCGTCGTCGGTCGGGAAGCTGTGCACCGGCAGGCCTTCCACCGCGCCGCCGGATTCGATGCCGCGGATGCGCGAGCACCAGCCGTATTCCTTGAACGAGCGGTTGATGTTGACCGCCATCGCATACGCCGCGTTGGCCCAGGTGTAGCTCTTGCTGCCGGGCGCCGAGGTGTCTTCCTCGAAATCGAAGGCTTCCACCGGATCGGTCTTGGCGCCGTAAGGCTGGCGCGCCAGGAAGCGCGGCATCGCCAGGCCGACGTAGCGCGCGTCTTCCGATTCGCGGAACGAGCGCCAGGCGGCGTGCTCCGGGGTTTGGAAGATCTTGGTCAGGTCGCGCGGATTGGCCAGCTCCTGCCAGGATTCCATCAGCATCACCGATGGTGCGGCGGCCGTGATCAGCGGCGCGTGCGCGGCAGCGGCCACCTTGGCCATGCCCGTCAGCAGCTCCACGTCCGGCGCCGAATTGTCGAAGTAGTAGTCGGCCACGATGGAGCCGAACGGTTCGCCACCGAACTGCCCAAACTCCTCCTCGTACATCTTCTTGAAGATCGGGCTCTGGTCCCAGGCCGTGCCCTTGTACTTCTTCAGGGTCTTGGCCAGGTCGTTCTTGGAGATATTCATCACGCGTATCTTCAGGAACTCGTCGGTCTCGGTGTTGTTGACCAGGTGGTGCAGGCCGCGCCACGCGCCTTCCACCTTCTGGAATTCCTCGGTGTGCATGATCAGGTTGATTTGCTCGGTCAGCTTTTTATCCAGCTCGGCGATCAAGCCTTCGATGGTGGCCAGCACGTCGCCCGAAATCAGGTTGGTGCCGACCAGTGCCTGTTCGGCCAGCGTACGCACCGCCGTTTCCACGGCTTCCTTGGCCTTGTCGGTCTGCGGCTTGAATTCCTTCTGCAGCAGGCTGCTGAAATCGCTCATCTCGAGCGTGCCGGTCGCCCCTTGCTGCTGTTCGGTTGAAGTCTCACTCATGTCATTCCTCCGGGAGTATCAGTTATTCTTGCGGCTTCGGAGCCGAGGTCAGTGCCTGCATCAGCGTCGGTTCGGCCAGCAGCTTGGCGATCAATTCTTCGGCGCCGGTCTTGCCGTCCATATAGGTCAGCAGGTTGGACAACTGGCCGCGTGCCTCCAGCAGCTTGTTCAGCGAGCCGACCTTGCGCGCGACGGCGGCCGGCGTGAAGTCGTCCATGCTCTCAAACGTCATGTCGACGCTCAGGTTGCCCTCTCCGGTCAGCGTGTTCGGCACCTGCACCGCCACGCGCGGCTTCATCGACTTCAGGCGTTCGTCGAAGTTGTCGACGTCGATTTCGAGGAATTTACGGTCGGAGACCGGCGCCAGCGGATCGGCCGGCTGGCCCGACAAATCGGCCAGCACGCCCATCACGAAGGGCAGTTGCACGCTCTTTTCGGCGCCATAGACTTCGACGTCGTATTCAATCTGCACCCGCGGTGCACGATTACGTGCGATGAATTTCTGGCTACTTTCTTTGCCCACGATAGACTCCTCCAGGTTAATTAAACGCGCTGCGCACGCCGCTATTGCGCGGGCGTATCGCTGCGCGGACCGCTCACCATCAACAACTGCGACATGCCGTCGGGCGCGAGGTCCTCCAGCACTTCAAAAAAGTTCTTCGGCACCAGCCGCTTGGCGCGCTCCAGCAGCAGCGGCACCGGGCTGGCCGGCTCGTTCTGCGCGTAGTATTTGCAGATCTTGTCGAGCATCCTGATCACGTCGGCGCGGCTGGCGATCTCGCCGCTGATGCCGGCCGCTGCGCGCAGCGTGCCGCCGCCCGCCGCTGCCGCTGCGCCCTGCTCGGCCGGCGCCGCCACGTCGCTGCCGGTACGCTCGGCCAGGTGCTCTGCGACGAAATCGCGTGCCCGTTTCAGGTTGCGGGTCAGCGCATCGAGGTTCAGCGCCTGCGAGCTGCCGACCTGGCGCACCAGGATCACTTCGATATTGGCGGCGCTGCCGTAGGCCTGCTTCAGCGCGTCGGCCAGCGCCTGTTCGCGCTCCAGTTCGGTGTCCGACAGCGCCGCCTGGATGGAGGAGGATTCGAGTCTGGCTTCGCCTTCGGGCGGCGTCAGTTCGCCGCTGGCCACTTCCAGCGCCCGGATGCTGAGCGGGCCCAGGCCGGGCAGCATGATCAGCGGCGCTTCCTTCAATTCGCGCAGGAAGCTGCCAGTGTCGGCCAGCACCGCCAGCGAATTAATCCGCAACATGGGGTCGTTGTCGTCGTCCGGGTCCAGTTGCGGATGCACGCTGTCCCAGCGCTGCTCCAGCAACTTTTCGATCAGCTGCAGGCCGTCGGCACAGCCGGCCATGCCATGCAGCGCCACGGCCGAGCGCAGCAGCGAGACGGCCAGGCGCAAATCGCGGCTGCGCGCCAGCAAGTCGCAAGCGAGGCGCTTGACGACTTTCCACTCTGGCGTCACGGCGGGCGTGACGGTATCGCCATACTGGACCTCGGGCTTGCCGAGGATGGCTAGTTCCAGCGCCAGGAATTCGGGGTCATACTCTAGGTTAGGACCGCTCGGCGAAGCCGGGTCCACCTCCTGCAGTAGTGCATCGATATCCACAATACTCATGTCTAGCAAGACCTCGCGCCGAAACGGTGAGACTTTCAGAATGTAGCAAGAGAATCAGAAACAACTGGAACAGCAGTAACAATCTTGAAGGCGGGGAAACGTTGAAAAGCTGAGGCCGGGGCGCCTTGCAAGTATTCAACAGCGCCTCCGACTATACTAGAAATTCGCAAATATTTTTAAAAA
>FSZM01000043.1_pt1 | contig 47975 bp, 34 predicted proteins | sample 1638831 | NCBI WGS metagenome assembly FSZM01 (sample SAMEA3914813, study PRJEB12502) | metagenome | biome: forest; material: soil | place: Canada | collected 2011-07-07 | depth 0.3 m
CGGCAGCGGATTCGGTAGCATCGGTACATCCCAAGAGTAAACTTGCTGTTTACACTATCCGCATGAAGTTTACAAGAACTTTGAAGCGCAATCGCCCTGGTGGCATCCGCCCCGCGTCCCACAAATAATCCGCGCTGTGAGAAAATGCTGGGCTTTGCTACTGCCGTAAAGCCCAGCATGACCCAGCTTGCCATTTCCTCCCTGTCCGCCCGCGACGCAGGCCGCATCGAACGCCATGCCGCAGCGGCCGATGCCGCCCGCTTCCTGTGTCCGGTGCAGCAAGCCTTGCTGCACCGGCGCGGCTGGCTGAAGCTGCTGGCGCCGCGCGCCAGCGGCGGCGCGGAACTGCCGTTGCCGGAAGTAGTGCGCCTGGAGGAGGCGGTGGCCGCCGTGGATGGCAGCATGGGCTGGGTGCTGACGCTATGCGCCGGCGCGGGCTGGTTTGCGGGATTTCTGGCGCCGGAACTGGCGCGCAGCATCATCGGCACGCCGCGTGTCTGCCTTGGCGGCAGCGGTGCGCCGACCGGCTACGCCGACCAGGAAGGTGACGGCTACCGCATCAGCGGCCGCTGGGACTATGCCAGCGGCGCGCCGATGGCCACTCATTTCACCTTGAACGCCGTGCTGCGCGCGAACGGCCAGCCGCTGCTGGACCAATACGGCGCGCCGCGCATCCGCGCCTTTTTGGTGCCGGCCGCGCAGGTGCAGCTCATTGCGTCATGGGGCGCCATCGGCATGCGCGCCAGCGCTTCGCACAGCTACCACATCGACGGCCAGTGGGTGAGCAAGGAATATGGCTTTACCGTCAGTGCCGACGCCGCCACGGCGGACGGGCCGCTGTACCGCTATCCATTTTATTCGCTGGCCTTCGTCACGCTGGCCGCCAATGTGGCGGGCATGGCCAGCCACTTCATGCAACTGGCGCGGCCTTGCATGAGCCGCCGCCGGCATGCTGTCAAAAACCTGCCGCTGCTGGAGCTGCCGGAAGTAGTCGCTTTGCTGCGCGACAAGGAGCAAGCCTACAGCGCAGCCCGCACCCGTTTTTACGATGTGCTGGACCGCAGCTGGGCACAGGTGGCAGCAGGCACGCCGCTCGGCGCGGACGATATGCTGGCGGTGCAGCAATGCTCGCTGGCCCTGGTCGCCGCTTCCCGCGCAACGGTCGATGAACTGTATCCCTATTGCGGCCTGTATGCAGCCCACGAGGACAGCGCCATCAACCGCGTCTGGCGCGACTTCCACACGGCCAGCCAGCACTCGCTGCTGTTGCCGTAGCCGTAGCCGCCATCAGTAAGGCTTATTCGGCAGGAACTTTCCGTCCAGCGTGATCACCGCGCGCGAGCCGCCGTCGGGATCGTCGACCTTTTTCATATCCAGCTTGAAGTTGATGGCGCTGATGACGCCGTCGCCGAACTGCTCATGAACCAGTGCTTTCAGCGTGGTGCCGTAGATCTGGATCATTTCGTAGAAGCGGTAGATGGTCGGGTCGGTCGGCACGCCGCCAGGAATGCTGCCACGCAGCGGCACGGTTTGCAGCAGCGCGGCCGCTTCGGCGCCAAGGCCCAGGCGCTCCGCCACCAGCTTGGAGGCGCTCTTGTTCAGCGAATGCTGGCCCAGCACGGCAGCCGTGACGTAAGGCACGCTGTAGCCGCTGCCTTCCGCCAGCTGGGCCCAGGACAGATCCTTGAGCGCCTTGGCGGTGACGGCTTGCGAAGCGAGGGCGAGACGTGCGTCTTGCGAGAAGTTCGATTGCAACATGATGATTCCTTTTCTAACAGTGTTTAATTAAGCGGGGGTATGGGTCTTCGCGGGCCCCAGGGTCTGCCCCTATGTTCGTGCTGCGGGCAAAGTTATGCGGCCAGCGCAACCGGCTGGGGTTGTTGCGCCACGGTGTCGGGGTATTCGGCAAGCGGCAGGAAGCGCCGGGTCTTGCCGTCGAACGCCACTACGGTGCCCGTTTCAATGTCATAGACCCAACCGTGCAGCGTCAGCTTGCCTTGCTCCAATGCGCACGCCACGGAGGGATGGGTTTTCAGATTCGCCAACTGCGCCAGCACGTTCTCGCGCACCATGCCATCGAGCTTATCGGCGGGCGTGGCGTGCTGCCGCGACTCGTTGACAGCCTTGGCGGCATCGGCATGACGCAGCCAGCTCGCCACTGCCGGCATGTGGTTCAGGCAGGTGCAGCTGGCGAGCGCAGTCATCGCGCCACAATCCGAGTGGCCGCAGACAACGATGTCGGTCACCTCCAGCGCGGCAACGGCATATTCCACACTGGCGGTCACGCCCCCCGGTTCCGCGCTGTGCGACGGCACGATGTTGCCGGCGTTGCGGATGACGAAAATATCGCCCGGGTCCTGTTGCGTCAGCAGTTCCGGCACCACCCGGCTGTCCGAACAGGTGATGAACAAGGCGTTCGGGTGCTGGTTATTGGCCAGCTTCTTGAACAGGCCGGACAAACTTGGGTAGGCTAGTCGCTGGAACTTCAGCGTGCCCTGGACTATCGATTTCATGGTGTTCTCCGTGTGGTTCAGTGAGTCCATGATGGACTTCCGGAGGTATTCAGTCCAAGACCGGTTTACAATGAGATCCATAGTCATCACAAATAGTTATCACCATGCTATTGCGCCACCTTCGCTATCTGCTGGCCATCGCCGAACACGGCAACTTCACCCGTGCGGCGGAGGCGCTGCACGTCTCGCAGCCGACGCTGTCGCTGCAAATCCGCCAGCTGGAAGAGTCGCTCGGCGTGCAGCTGCTGGACCGCTCCGGCCGCACGGTGCGGCCGACTGACATGGGCGCCGTGTACATCGAGCAGGCGCGCCGTGCGATGCGCGAACTGGCCGCCGGCGAACGGGCCATCCACGACGTGCAGACACTGGATCGCGGCACGCTGCGCCTGGCGATGACGCCCACGCTGACGCCCTACCTCAGCGGCCCGCTGGTTGCCGCCTTCCACGCGCGGCATGCGGGCATCGTGCTGCATGTCGACGAAATGCCGCTCGATTCGATGGTGCAGGCCTTGATCGAAGACCGGCTGGACCTGGGCATGGCCTTTTCCACCAGCGATGCAGAGGAACTGGAATGCCAGCCACTATTCAAGGAAAAATTGGCGGTAGTGGTCAGGGCCGAGCACCCGCTGGCGCGGCGCCGGACAGCGCTGACACCGGCCATGCTGCACGGCGCCCCTATGGCGCTGCTGAACGCCAGCTTTGCCACCCGCAGCCACGCCCATGCCTATTTCCAGGCACACGGCGTGGCACCGCATGTGGCGATTGAGACCAACACCATCATCGCGCTGCTGGAGATTATCCGCCGCCAAGACATCGCCACGATACTGCCGCGCGCCATCGTGACCGAGCAGCGCTGGCTGCGCGCCCTGAGGTTGACGCCGCCACTCGCCGAGCGCATCGCCGCCCTGTTGTACCGGCGCGGCAGCTACCGCAGTGCAGCCGCCAGCGCCTTCACCGCGCTGGTACGGGATTGGCAGCCGCCTGGCTGATCCCCGACTTCGCCAACCACGCTTCCAGAAATTGCACGCATACCCGCACGTTCGCCGTCGTCTCCAGCCGTGTCGGATACAGTGCCCACACGTCAGCTTGCTGGTGGTATGCCGGCAGCACCCGCACCAGCCGCCCGGCAGCCAGGCTGGGGCCCACGTCCCATATCGAGCGCAAGATAATCCCATGGCCGTCCATCGCCCATTGGTGAACTAGTTCACCATTGTTGGTCGACAGCGCGCCTTTGACCCGCACCATTTCAACGCCTTGCGGCCCGCTCAGCTTCCAGCGCCCGAAATCCTGGTCACGCTCGCGTATCACGATGCATAGATGGTGCTTCAGATCGTCCAATTGCTGCGGCATGCCGTGCTGTTGCAGATACTTCGGCGCGGCGCACAGCACCCGCTCGTTTGGCCCGATGCGGCGGGCGATCAAGTGCGGCTCGTCCACCTGCCCGACCCGGATATCGAGGTGGAATCCCTCGGCAATCAGGTCTACCGGCCGGTCCAATAATTCAAGCTGCACTTCCAGCTCGGGATAAGCCAGTGCCAGCGCCGACATGGCCGGTGCCACATGATTGCGGCCGAATCCGGAACTGGTGCACAAGCGCAGCAGCCCGCGCGGCGCACTGCCTTTCTGCGAAATGGCTGCGCCCAGCTGCTGCACATCTTCCTGTATGCGCTGCGCCCATTGGTACACCACGCTGCCATGCTCGGTCAGCCAGACCTTGCGCGTGGTCCGGTGCAGCAGGCGCACTTGCAAGGTCTTTTCCAGAATCGCGATACGCTTGCTGACCAGTGCATTCGACACGCCCAGTTCCAGCGCCGACGCCGAGAAACTCTGCTTGCGCACCACCACGCAAAACAGGCGCAGATCCTCCAGCAATGGTCCGCTTAAATGAAGACTATTATTCACGATACGTGTTCTTTCATGCCACGATTTCACTAATTATATTCTTGATCGTGAAGCAGTATCATGAACCCATCCTGACCACCAAAGGCGCACGCCATGAAAACCCACAAGATCGCAGTCATCGCCGGCGATGGCATCGGCAACGAAGTCATGCCCGAGGGCTTGCGCGTGCTCGAAGCGGCCTCCCGCAAATTCAATATCGGCCTGGAGTTCACCACCATGGCATGGGCCAATTGCGACTATTACCTGCAACACGGCCAGATGATGCCGGACGACTGGCGCCGGCAGCTGGACGGTTTCGAAGCCATCTATTTCGGCGCCGCCGGCATGCCCAGCAAGGTGCCGGACCATATTTCGCTGTGGGGATCGCTGATCAAGTTCCGCCGCTACCTCGACCAGTACGTGAACCTGCGCCCGGTGCGGCTGATGCCGGGCGTGCCCTGCCCGCTGGCCAATCGCAAGGCTGGCGACATCGATTTCTACGTAGTGCGCGAGAATACCGAAGGCGAATACTCATCGGTCGGCGGCAAAATGTTCGAGGGCAGCGAGCGCGAATTCGTGGTGCAGGATGCGATCTTCACGCGCAAGGGCACCGACCGGATATTGAAGTATGCGTTCGAGCTGGCGCAAAGCCGTCCTAAAAAGCACCTGACCTCGGCCACCAAGTCCAACGGCATTTCGATCAGCATGCCGTACTGGGACGAGCGCGTGGAAGCGATGGCCGCCAAGTATGCGGACGTACGCTGGGACAAATACCACATCGATATCCTGTGCGCCCGCTTCGTCTTGTCACCCGAGCGCTTTGACGTGGTGGTGGCGTCCAATCTGTTTGGCGATATCCTGTCGGATCTCGGTCCGGCGTGCACTGGAACGATAGGCATCGCACCGTCCGCCAATCTGAATCCAGAGCGCAACTTCCCGTCCCTGTTCGAACCGGTGCACGGCTCGGCGCCGGACATCTACGGCCAGAACATTGCTAATCCGATCGGCATGATCTGGTCAGGCGCGATGATGCTCGACTTCCTGGGTAATGGCGACCTGAACTACACCGCCGCGCACGACGCCATCGTCAGGGCGATTGAAACGGTGCTGCTGCAAGGCCCGACTACCCCCGATCTTGGCGGCAGCGCCAATACCAGCGAGGTAGGCAAGGCGGTCGCCGCCGCCTTGTGATGGCGCCGACCGCTGGCTGCACACTGCCAGCACGATCCGCAACGGCGCATAGTCGCGTGGCCTGTCACGGCCACGTACTTCCGGCCGGAACCGCGCGCCGTCCAGCCAGCGCCCGGGCTTGTAGAGATCCAGCCCGGCCGGCATGACGTTAAAGTCACCCGCCAGCATGGCCTGGGCGCCGCTGTCGCGTAGTGCAGCGGCGTGCGCGATTGGCCGCTCGCGGCATTGAAGATAGCGCAAAAATACCCGCCGCCGCGGGCTTAAGCCTGGCGCTGTTATCGTCAACTCTTCGATTCAGCGCTATCATCGCTACTTTAGGACGATGCTGACGCCATCTGACGCTACGATGCATAACTTTCATCCCGCTGTCGCAGGCTGGTTTGCAGCGGCTTTTGCTGGCGCGACCGAGCCGCAGCGACGTGCCTGGCCGCTGATCCAGCAGGGACTGCCGACGCTGATCGCCGCCCCTACCGGATCGGGAAAGACGCTGACCGCCTTTCTGGCCGCGATCGACGCGCTGGTGCGCGAAAGCGGCGAAGCGCCGCTGCCCGACGAAACCCGCGTTCTGTATGTGTCGCCATTGAAGGCCCTGTCCAACGACATCCAGGTCAACTTGCTGGCGCCGCTGGAAGGCATCGGCCGTCAGCTGCAAGCGCTGCACTTGCCGCCGCACGGCATCCGTACGGCCGTGCGCACGGGCGATACTCCGCAGGCCGAACGCAGCGCCATGCGCAGGCGGCCGCCCCATATCCTCGTCTCCACGCCGGAATCGCTGTATGTGCTGCTCGGTTCCGACAGCGGCCGCGCCATGCTCTCGCAAGTGCGCACCGTGATCGTCGACGAGATCCACGCGGTGGCCGGCAGTAAGCGTGGCAGCCATCTCGCCCTCAGCCTGGAGCGGCTCGACGCGCTGTGCGCCAAGCCACCAGTGCGGGTAGGCCTGTCTGCCACACAGAAGCCGCTATCGATCGTCGCGGACTTTCTCAGCGGCACTGGGCGGGAATGCGCAGTGGTGGATGTCGGCCATGTGCGCGCGCGCGACCTTGGACTGGAACTGCCGCCGGTGCCGCTTGAGGCGGTGATGGCCAACGAAGTGTGGGAGCGCGTCTACGACCGCCTCGCGGAACTGACCGCCCTGCACCGTACCACGCTGGTATTTGTCAACACGCGGCGCATGGCGGAGCGGATGGCGCGCCATCTGGCCGAGCGCATCGGCGCCGAACAGGTGGCCGCCCATCATGGCAGCCTGGCCAAGGAGTACCGGCTCGACGCCGAGCAGCGCTTGAAGCGCGGCGAACTGCGGGTGCTGATCGCCACCGCTTCGCTGGAATTGGGCATCGACATTGGCGATGTCGATCTGGTATGCCAGATCGGCTCTCCGCGCAGTATCGCGGCGTTCCTGCAGCGGGTGGGCCGCTCCGGCCACCAAGTCGGCGGGCTACCGAAGGGCCGCCTGTTCCCGGCGTCGCGCGATGACCTGGTCGAGTGCGCCGCACTGCTCGATTGCGTGCGCCGCGGTGAACTGGACATCCTGCACATTCCCGTCGCGCCGCTGGACGTGCTGGCGCAGCAGATCGTCGCCGAAGTGGGTAACCGCGAATGGGGCGAAGAGCAGCTGTTCAAGCTGGTCCGCCGTGCCGCGCCTTACGCCAGCCTGGAACGGGCGCAGTTTGACGCGGTGCTGCACATGCTGACCGACGGCTATACCAGCCGCCAGGGCGTACGCGGCGCCTACCTGCACCGCGACGCCGTCAGCGGCACGCTGCGCGGCCGGCGCGGCGGCAAGATGACGGCGGTGACCTCCGGCGGCACCATCCCGGACAACGCCGACTTCACGGTGGTGCTGGAGCCGGCCGGACAAATCGTCGGCACGGTGCACGAAGATTTCGCGGTCGAGAGCCTGGCCGGCGACGTCTTTCAGCTCGGCAATACGTCCTACCGCATCCAGCGCATCGAGGCCGGCAAAGTGCGCGTCGAGGATGCGCACGGCGCCGCGCCCAACATCCCGTTCTGGCTCGGCGAAGCGCCGGGCCGCAGCGATGAGCTGTCGCTGGGCGTGGCGCGGCTGCGCGGCGAGATCGACCGACTGCTGGGCGAAAAGGACGATGGCGCCGCGGCCATCGAGCATGCGCTGGACTGGCTGTTCGAGCACCTTGGCCTGAATGACGATGCGGCACGCCAGATCGTCGACTACCTGGCCCGCGCCCGCTCGTCGCTGTCCGCCCTGCCCACCCGCGACACGTTGATCATGGAGCGCTTCTTCGACGAATCGGGGGGCATGCAACTGGTGCTGCACACCCCTTACGGCAGCCGCATCAACCGCGCCTGGGGCCTGGCGCTGCGCAAGCGCTTTTGCCGCACGTTCAACTTCGAACTGCAGGCCGCCGCCACGGAAGACTCGATTGTGCTGTCGCTATCGGAAAGCCACAGTTTCCCGCTCGACGAAGTGTGGCGCTACCTGCGCTCGAGCAGCGCGGAGCACATCCTGATCCAGGCGCTGCTCGATGCACCGCTGTTCAACGTGCGCTGGCGCTGGAACGCCACCACCGCGCTGGCCCTGCCGCGCTTCACGGGCGGGCGCAAGGTTGCGCCGCAGTTGCAACGGATGCGCAGCGAAGACCTGCTGGCGGCCGTCTTCCCCGACCAGGCGGCCTGCCTGGAAAATATCGTCGGCGAGCGCGAACTGCCCAGCCATCCGCTGGTGGACCAGACGCTGGACGACTGTCTGCACGAGGCGATGGACTGCGAAGGCTGGCTCGCCTTGCTGCGCCGCATGGAGGCCGGCGAAGTGCGCCTGATTTCGCGCGACCTGCCCGCTCCGTCGCCGCTGGCGATGGAAGTGCTCAACGCCCGCCCCTACACCTTCCTTGACGACGCTCCGCTGGAAGAACGCCGCACCCAGGCGGTATTGAGCCGCCGCTGGAGCGATCCCGCGTCCACCGACGACATGGGCGCGCTGGATGCCGGCGCCATTGATGCAGTGGCAGTTGAAGCCTGGCCGCAGGTGCGCAACGCCGACGAGATGCATGAAGCCCTGATGCAGCTCGCTTGCATCACACGCGACGAAGCGGCACTCAACGAAGGCTGGAACGGCTGGCTGGAAGCGCTTGCCGCGGGCGGGCGCGCCACGCGGCTGCAAATGAACGGCGGCAACGGCAGCCAATTCTGGGTGGCCCTGGAGCAGCTGGCCTGCCTGCAGGCGGCCTATCCGGGCGCGGCCAGCATGCCGGCACTGTCGATACCCGAGCGGCTGGCACTGAACGGCGACCAAGCCTGGACGCGCGACACCGCGCTGGTGGAGCTCCTGCGCGCCCGCCTGTCCGGCTTTGGACCGCTACCGGCGGCAGCCATCGCTTCGGCGTTGGCCCTGCCGGACAGTAGCGTGGTGATCGCACTGACACGGCTCGAGAGCGAAGGTTACGTCATGCGTGGCCGCTTTACGCCGCGGGCGACGATGGAACAGTGGTGTGAACGGCACCTGCTGGCGCGCATCCACCGCTATACGATCAAGAACCTGCGGCGCGAAATCGAGCCGGTCGAGCGGCAGGTTTTCATGCGCTTCCTGTTTGACTGGCAGCACCTGTCCGATGACACCCGGCTGCAGGGCAGCGACGCGCTGCCGCAGGCACTGTCGCAGCTGGAAGGCTTCGAGGCGCCCGCCGGCGCGTGGGAGAACGAGCTGCTGGCGGCGCGCGTGCAGGATTACTCGCCCCTGTGGCTCGACGAAATGTGCCGCGCCGGGAAAATCGTGTGGACCCGCGTTGGCGCCCCGCCCAGCGCCAACGGCGGCCCGGTACGCAGCACGCCTCTGGTGCTGCTGCCGCGGCGGCAACTGGCGCTGTGGCATGCGCTGCCCGCCGTGCCTGGCGAAGTGGAAGTATCGCCACGCGCGGCGCGCGTACTGGAGCAGTTGCGGCGCCACGGCGCGATGTTCTACGACGAACTCGCCCATGAGGCGCGGTTGCTGCCGGCCGAACTGGAAACGGTGCTCGGTGAGCTGGTCGCCACCGGGCTGGTCAATGCCGACAGCTACGCCGGCCTGCGGGCGATGCTCGTTCCAGCCAACAAACGCAATACGATGGACCGTCGGCGCCGCCGCGGCGCGGCGCCGACGATGGAGGAAGCCGGCCGCTGGGCCCTGGTGCGCCAGGCCGACGGCGTGACGGTCAAGGAGCGCTTCAGCGATGTTGCCGGCGCTGCTGTTGACAGCAGCGCCGACGCTGCCGCGCGGCCGGCCGTCATACAAGCAGGACGCAGGCCCCGCACCGACGCGCCAACCCTGGAACACATTGCGATGGTGCTGCTGCGCCGCTACGGCGTCATGTTCTGGAAGCTGCTGGAACGCGAAGCGTCCTGGTTGCCGTCATGGCGCGAACTGCTGCCGGTCTACCATCGGCTGGAAGCGCGCGGCGAAATCCGCGGCGGCCGCTTCGTAGCGGGACTGTCCGGCGAACAGTTTGCACTGCCGGAAGCGATACCCCTGCTGCGCGAAATGCGGCGCCGCCCGCATGACGCTTCGCTGGTGGCCATCTCCGCCGTCGACCCGCTCAACCTGTGCGGCACCGTCCTGGCAGGCGACAAGGTGCCGGCCATCGCTGGAAACCGCGTCCTGTTCCGTGACGGGGTGGCAGTGGCTACCCAGGTCGCGGGGAAATTCAGCTACTTTCCGCCCCCGGAGCCCGCCGAGCGCGAACTGATGCACACCCGCCTCGTCGTGCATCGGTGACCACCAGCCTTCACGTAGCCATTTGCCGGGACGCAAGCGGGCCCGCCATACGTATACACCACAGCCATAAGTCATCTACCGTACCCGCTGCTAGCGGCAATTTTTGGCTCGTCACGATGTTCGACGAAATCAAGGTGCAGTTTGGCCGGGTCTATGAGTTGCTCGACAACGCCTGCATCTGCGACTTCGCCCCGCTGGATTAAGCGGCACTGCCGGCGGCGGGGCTAGATAATGCTGAATTAAAAAGTAGCTGGAATATGCGCACATTGTCACGCTACGCATGCCGACCAAGGCTGCTTTTTGCCAGATGATTCTCCCAAAACACGAGCGCCAGGTCGCCGCCCGGACCGCTGATTTGACCAAGAAGACCAGCATTGTTACGCTGCCGGTGAAAAACTCCCCCCCATCAATGGACGCGCCTCAACGGGCCGTCCTCAACCACGGGGAGTGCAATATGGCAGTGCTGGACGGACTAAGCGTCATCGAAATCGCGGGCATCGGACCCGGACCTTTTTGCGGCATGCTGCTGAGCGACATGGGGGCGCAAGTGACCTTGATCGAACGCGCTGGCGCAAAATCCGGCGATCCACTCGATCTCGGACCCAACGCGATTGTCAATCGCGGCAAACGCTCGCTTGCGTTGGATCTGAAGGCCCCCGCCGCTATCGAGGCCGTGCTGCGCCTGATCGAACAAGCCGACGTCCTGGTCGAGGGCATGCGGCCCGGCGTCATGGAACGCCTCGGCCTGGGGCCGGACGCGTGCCTGGCACGTAATCCGAGACTGGTGTACGGCCGCATGACGGGCTGGGGCCAGCATGGACCGATGGCACAAGCGGCTGGCCACGACATCAATTACATCGCCCTGTCCGGCGCCCTATGGTTCTCTGGCGCACCTGGCAGCGCACCGATGGCGCCGCCGACGCTGGTCGGCGACCTCGGTGGCGGCGCACTCTATCTGGCGATGGGTATCCTGGCGGCAGTCCTGCACGCCCGCAGCCATGGCGTGGGGCAAGTGATCGACGCCGCCATTGTTGACGGCAGCGCCAACCTGATGAACCTGGTGCTGTCGGCCCACGCAGCAGGGCAGCAACCGATGGAACGCGGCTGTGGCTTGCTGGACGGCCCGCACTGGTACGGTAGCTACGTCTGCGCCGATGGCCAGTACGTCAGCATCGGCGCGCTGGAACCACAGTTCAGCACCCTGCTGTTCAATAAACTGGGCTTGGGTGACGATCCCCAATTCAAGCATCCCTTCAATCCGCGCTGCTGGGACGCCTTGCGCGTTCGCCTGGAACGTATCTTCGCGGCTCTGCCGCGCCAGCACTGGGCCGATTTGATGGAAGGCAGCGATGCCTGCTTCTCGCCGGTGCTGACGCCGGCCGAGGCGCGCCACCATCCGCACATCGCGGCGCGCGGCATCTATGTGGAGCGCGACGGCGTGCTGCAAGCGCGCCCTGCTCCGCGCTTCTCGGCCGATCCGCATCCGGTCGTCGGCCCCGTGCCGCGGCGCGGCGAGCATAGCGCGGCCATCCTGCGCGACGCAGGCTTGAGCGAGGTCGAGATCGCCCGCCTGCTGCCAACTGCCTGAACGCCGGTACACCACGCGCCACATTCCACTGGCCGGACCGCGCCTATCACTGCAAAGACCTGCACGCAGGCGTTGCGCTTTCTACCATGGCAGCACTGACCATACCAATAAAGAGGAGCACACGATGGGATACGTATTCAGAACCGAGGAACAGCAAGGCGCGGTGGATAGCCTGAAGCGCTACCTGGCCGACGAAGTCAATGATGTCTTCCACAAGCAATACCGCGACCAGTTCGTACCGCGCGAAAAAATGGCTGAATTGATGGGTAAGCTGACCCAGTTCGGCCTGGTGTCAGGCGCTATCAGCGAAGAACACGGCGGCATGGGTATCGATTGGCTGACCATGATACAGCTGTTCGAGGAAGTCGCCGCCTGCTCGGCCGACATGTCGGTGCCGGTGCTGATCAACTCCTTCGGCGCGCTGATGCTGTCCAAACTGGCGCCACCACACCTGCGCGAGCGCTACCTGCCTGGCCTGCTGGACGGTTCGGCCTTCGTCAGCGTCGGCATCTCGGAGCCGGACGTCGGCTCCAACGTCCTGGAGATCAAGACCCGCGCCCGCCGCGACGGTGATCACTACATCATCAGTGGCGAGAAGACCTGGATCAGCAACGGTGCCTATTCCGACTTCCTGATCTGCACCTGCCGCACCGGCGATGATCCGCGCAAGGGCCTGACCCACTTCCTGCTGGACCGCAAAGAGCATCCTTACGAAGTGCGCAACATCCACAAGCTGGCGTGGAACAGCCAGTCCACCGCACAGATCTTCCTTGACGAGGTGCGCGTCCCGGCCAGCAACATGATCGGCAAGGAGGGCGAGGCGCTGAAGAACACCCTGTCTTTCTTCGAGCGTTCGCGCGTATTCGTCGCCGGCCAGGGCCTGGGCATCGCCCGCCGCGCGCTGGAAGAAGCGGTGAAGTATGCCAAGGAACGTCGCCAGCACGACAAGGTCATCGCCGGCCACCAGCTGATCTCCGGCATGCTGGCCGACATGGCGACCAAGGTCGACGCGGCCCGCCTGCTCACTTACCGCGCCGCCGAGATGATACAGAACGGCGTACCCGCCGAAATGGAGGCGGCCATGGCCAAGTACTTCGCCTGTGAAATCGGCGTCACGGTCGCCCGCCAGGCAGTGCAGATCCACGGCGGCAATGGCCTGACCACCGAGTTCCTGGTCGAAAAGCTGGCGCGCGAAGCCATCGTCACGCCCATCCCGGAAGGCACCTCGCAGATGCAGCAGTTGATCATCGGCCGTGCCCTGACCGGCGTGAATGCCTTCTGAACCGCAGCACCGGCGGCCGGCATGAACATCGTATTGCACCAGTGGGAAATCTCTCCCTATTGCGGCAAGGTGAGGCGCATCTTGCGGCACAAGCGGCTGGAATTCCAGACGCGCGAGTATAACGGTCTGCGCGCGCTGCGCGTGCGCAAGCTGACGCAACCGGGCAAGCTGCCGGTACTCGACTACGACGGTGTGCGCATCGCCGACAGTTCGCGCATCGCAGCCTTCGTCGAGGAACGCCATCCCGAACACCCGCTGCTGCCCGTCGATGCCGCGCAGCGCGCGCTGGCGCTGATGTGGGAAGACTGGGCCGACGAATCGCTGTTCTGGTTCGAAGTGTATTTCCGGGTCCACGATGCGGCCGCGCTGAAGGCGTCTGCGGCGGCTATCTGTGCCGGCCGTCCCGCATGGGAGCGTTACCTGATCGTGCCGATGCTCCGCCGCGATTATCGCGCCCGACTGCGCGCACAGGGCTTGGGGTGCCTGCCTGAAACCGAAGTCGACCGTCTGTTCGCACTGCACCTGGACCGCCTCGACACGCTGCTGGCGCACAGCCCGCGCCTGGTCGGCGACAACACCACCATTGCCGACATTGCGGTGGCCGCCATGCTCGACGAGATCATCCGCACCAGCAAACGCCGCGCCGCCATCCTGTCCAGGCCAAATCTGTGCAACTGGCTAGCCGCTCTTACGGCCTGAGCCGCTCACTCTATCCAACCAGAAGGAAAAACCACATGGACGACTTAGTACATTTCGAAACCCTGGGCCCGGTGGCGCGCCTGACCCTGAACCGCCCGGCGGCCATGAATGCCATGAGCCTGGCGTTGCTGGCGCGCCTAGATCAGCTGCTGCGCGAGATCGCGGCCGACCAGGAACTGCGCGTGGTGGTGCTAACCGGCGCCGGCACTGCCTTCTGCGCCGGCGCGGACCTGAAGGAAGCGCTGGCCAGTGGCACGCTGCGGCCGGGCGAAGCCGACTTCCTCGATCATGCGCGCACCGTGCTGAACTTCCTGCGCGATTTTTCTAAGCCTGTCATCGCCGCACTAAACGGCGTGACCATGGCCGGAGGCCTGGAGCTGGCCATGTGCGCCGACATCATCGTCGCCGCCGACAGCGCCACCATCGGCGATGCGCATGCCAACTTCGGCGTCTATCCTGGCGCCGGCGGCGCGGCCGTGTTGCCGCGTCTGATCCCACTGAACCAGGCCATGTACCTGCTGCTGACCGGGAAATCCCTGACGGCAGCCGAGATGAAGGCCTGCGGCCTGGTGTCGGAAGTCCATCCGGCCGGCGAACTGGCCGACGCTGCGCTCAAGCTGGCCAGGCAGATTGCCCGCAACAGTCCCATCGTCCTGCAGCGCATGAAGCAGGTGGCGCGCGCCTCGGCCGACAAGAGCCGCGACGACGCGCTACTGCATGAACAAGTCATGTTGCGCCAGCATCTGCGTTCCTATGACCTGAACGAAGGCCTGCGCGCCTTCTCCGAAAAACGTACGCCGCAGTTCCAGGGCCGCTAAGCCACACATCATCAAGGACTACCCATGAGCGAAATCTACATTGTCGGCGTCGGCATGACGCCCTTCGGCCGCCATATCGAGCGCAGCCTGTACGACATGATCGGCGAGGCCGTCGGCCTGGCGCTGAACGACGCCGGCTGCGACAAATCACAACTGGGCGCCGCCTACTACGGCACGCTGACCAACGGCCAGTTCCAGGGTCAGACCGCGATTCCCGGCCCGATCGCCATGCGCCGCCTGGGTATCGAAGGCATCCCCGTGTTCACGGTGGAAAACGCCTGTGCCTCCGGTTCGTCGGCCTTCAACCTGGCGACGCTGGCACTACAGGCCGGCGCCTGCGACATCGCGCTGGCGTTCGGCGCCGAGAAGATGAACATCGCCGACAAGGCCAAGATGTTCGGCGCCTTCGACGGCGGCTGGGACGTCAGCACCGTCGAGCAAAACAAAGCCACGCTGCTGGCCATGGGCGAAGGCGTGACGCCGCCACCGGGCACCATGTCGGAGCGTCCGTACAGCGTGTTCATGGACGTCTATGCCGCAATCTGCCGCAATCACATGCAGCGCTACGGCACCACCCGGCGCCAGATCGCGGCGGTCGCTGCCAAGAATCATGCGCATTCGGTGCACAACCCGCTGGCCCAGTTCCAGAAGGCGTTCAGCATAGACGAGGTGCTGGCCTCGCCGCCGATCGCCTATCCGCTGACCACCCTGATGTGCTCGCCGATCAGCGATGGCGCCGCAGCCGTGGTGCTGTGCAACGGCGCTGGCCTGAAGCGCCTGAACGGCGCCGGCGGCCGCGCCATCCGAGTGCTGGCCAGCGTGATCCAGACCGGCAGCTCGCGCGGCCTGGACCAACCGCAAAAGATCGTCGCCCACCTGGCAGCGAAAAAAGCCTATGAAATTGCCGGCGTGTCGCCGTCCGACGTCGATGTGGCAGAAGTGCACGACGCCTGCGCCATCGGTGAAATCCTGAATGCCGAATCGCTGATGCTGGTGCCGTTCGGCGAAGGCGGTCCTGCGGCCGAACGGGGCGACTTTACCGTCGGCGGCCGCATGCCGATCAATCCTTCCGGCGGCCTCGAATCCAAGGGCCATCCTATCGGCGCCACCGGCCTGGGCCAGCTGCATGAACTGGTGACCCAGCTGCGCGGCGAAGCCGGCCAGCGCCAGGTCGCAGGCGCACGCATCGCTGCACACGAAAACGGCGGCGGCTTGTTCGGCATCGAGGAAGCTGTCGTGGCCGTCACCCTGCTGGCCAAACCATAATCAAACAAGAAGGAACACCATCATGCGTATTCAAGACAAAGTTGTTGTCATCACCGGCGCTGCTTCGGGCCTGGGCCTGGCGACCGCCAATTATCTGTTGAACGAAAAAGGCGCCCGCATCGCCATCTTCGACCAGGACATCGACGCCGGCGAGCGGGCCATCAAGGCGCTGGGCGCAGAGCGCGCCATGTTCGTCGCCACCGATGTCAGCGACGACGCCTCGGTACAAGCGGCGGTCGATGCAGTGGTGGCGCGCTTTGGCGCCATCCACGTCTGCATCAACGGTGCGGCCACCGCCAACGGCTTCAAGATCCTGGACCGCGACGGCAACGCCGCGCCGCTGGCCAAGTTCGCCAAGACCACGGCAGTCAACCTGAACGGCGTATTCAACGTCATGTCCAAGTGCGCCGCCAAAATGGCAAAAAACGACGCCGAGGGCGGCGAGGAGCGCGGCGTGGTGATCAACATCTCGTCCGGCGCGGCCTACGAAGGCCAGATCGGCCAGAGCGCCTACGGTGCCACCAAGGCCGGCGTGATCGGCATGAACATTCCCGCAGCGCGTGAACTGGCGGCCGTCGGCGTGCGCGTCAACGCCATCGCACCGGGCCTGTTCCTGACCGCCATGGTCGCCGCGCTGGACGAGAAAATCCTGAACGCACTGAAGGATGCCATGGAAGCGCCGAAGCGCCTGGGCGATCCGCGCGAGTTCGCCCACACCTGCGCCTACATCATTGAAAACGCTTACGTCAACGGCGAAACCATCCGCCTGGACGGCGCGGCCCGCCTGCGTGCGCGTTAAGCACGCCGCCCCGCTGCCACGGAGCCGACCATGAAGATGAATTTTTGCCGCGTGATGCGCCTGATGGCGCAGCGCTACGGCCAGCAGGAAGCGATCGTCAACGTCGAACGCCAGCGCCGCTACACCTATGGCCAGTATCACCTGCTAACTAACCGCATCGCCAACGCCCTGCGTGGCGAACTGGGACTGGCCAAGGGCGAGCGCTTCCTGCTGATACTCGATAACGACAACCTGAGCCTGATGATGTTCCCGACGGTGCTCAAGCAGGAAGCCACGGTCGCCATGACCAATCTACGCGACCCGTTGGAGGAGCACGCGCGCCAGGTGCGCCAGGTAACACCCAAGGTGGTCTTTATCGAGACGCGCCTGCTCGACAACTATTACGACACCTTGCGCAGCCTCGGTTGCGAGATCGTCGTGATGGACGCACCAGCGAGCGCGCGGCCCGGCGTGCGCACGTTCTGGGACCTGGTCGGCGCCGCATCGGACCAGGACAACGACATCGAACTGGACACAGCCGAACATATCTTCATGCTGCGCTTCACCGGCGGCACCACCGGCAAGAGCAAGTGCGCCATGTACGCGCCGGACAACATCCTGGCCGCGCGCGATGGTGGCTTCATCAACACCGACCTGGCCTTCAATGCCCGCACCCGACTGCTGCATGTGGCACCGCTATCGCATGGCACCCTGATTACCTTCTTCCCGACTTTCTTTGCCGGCGGCACCAACATCACAATGAACCAGCTCGATCTGGAACAGTGGCGCCAGCAGGTGGAGCAGGAGCGCATCAGCCACTCCTTCCTGGTGCCGACGGTGCTGTACCGGCTGCTGGAGCTGCAGCGCGCCGCGCCACGCGATTTCTCGTCGCTGACCACGCTGATCTACGGCGCCGCGCCCATGAGTCCAAGCAAACTGCGTGAGCTGGTCGATTGCTTCGGCCAGATTTTCGCCCAGGGTTACGCCGCCACCGAGGTACCGATGTTCGTGGCGGTGCTCGACAAGGCAGAGCACCGGCCTGGCGACGACGCCGCGCTGGGCCGCCTCGGCTCGGCCGGCCGCATCACGCCCGGCGTTGATGTACTGATCACCGATGAAAACGGCCATGAAGTACCCCTGGGCGCCATCGGTGAAATCCGCATCCGAAGCCAGGCCATCATCAAGGGCTATTACGGCAATCCAGAAGCGAGCGCCGCCGAATTTGAAAATGGCGCGTGGCGCTCGGGCGACCTGGGACGCATGGACGCCGACGGCTATCTGTACATCGTCGACCGCATCAAGGACATGATCATCAGCGGCGGCTTCAATGTCTACGCGGTTGAAGTCGAAGCCGCGTTGGCCGCGCATCCGGCCGTGCTGATGGCCGCCGTGATCGGCGTCCCGCACGCCGAATGGGGTGAAGCGGTCCACGCGGAAGTGATGCTGCGCGCCGGCGCCCAGGCCACCGAGGCCGAGCTGATCGAGCATGCCAAGGCCGCCCTGGGCAGCTACAAGGCGCCCAAGACGCTGATCTTCGTCGAGTCCTTGCCCACGTCGGTAGTGGGCAAGGTGCTGCGACGCGAAGTGCGCGAAAAATACTGGCACGGCATGGACCGCAAGGTCGGCTGATACCCATCCCCAGGAGAGAACATGAAGACCACCTATACCCCTATGCTGGCTGCCTTGCTGGCCACCGTCCTGCACCAGGGCGCGCTGGCACAGCAGCTGCCCAAGCCTGCCACCGAGGCCACTGTCGCGGCACAGGCGGCGTTTGCCCGCACCCTGCCCCCGGCCGATCCCGCGCTGGACGCCGATCTCACGCGCGGCTACCTGGGCAGCCTGCCGGACGCCGAGACACGCGCAGCCGATGGCAAGCTGGTGTACAGCCTCAAAGGCTATGAATTCCTGCAAGCGGAAAAGGCGCCAGCGACCATCAATCCCGGCCTGTGGCTCCAGGCGCGCAAGGGCATGAGCAATGGCCTGTTCCAGGTCACGCCGGGCTTCTATCAGGTGCGCGGCCTGGACCTGACCAACATGACCATCATCGAAGGCAAGACTGGCCTGATCGTCATCGATCCCATGCTGTCGGCCGAGACAGCCCGCAGCGCGCTCGATCTGTATTACCAGCACCGTCCCCGCAAGCCGGTGGTGGCGGTGATCTACAACCATAGCCACATCGACCACTACGGGGGCGTCAAGGGCATCGTCAGCGAAGCTGACGTGGCCTCCGGCAAGGTACAGATCATCGCGCCGGCCGGCTTCATGGAACATGCGGTCGCCGAGAACGTCATGGCCGGCAACGCCATGAGCCGCCGCGCCGAGTACCAGTTCGGCACCACGCTGCCGCGCAGCGCGCAGGGGCAGATCGACCTGGGCGGCGCCAAAACGCTGTCGAACGGCACCATCACGCTGATACGGCCGACGCGGGAAATCAGCCAGCCGATTGAAACCATCGTCATCGACGACGTCGAGATCGTCAACATGCTGGCGCCCGGCACCGAAGCCCCGGCAGAGCTGATCCACTACTTCCCTCAGTACAAAGTGCTCGACACCGGCGAACTGGCGCTGCAAGCGCAACACCAGTTGCTGACCTTGCGCGGCGCCGAGATCCGCGACGGCCTGGCCTGGTCCAAGTACCTCAATGCCGCCTTGCAGCGCTTTGGCGCCGGTACCGAGGTGCTGGTCAGCCAGCACACCTGGCCGGTGTTCGGCCAGCAGCGCGTGCTCAACTACCTGTCCAAGCAGCGCGACTTGTACGCGTGGCTGCACGACCAGACGCTGCGCCTGGCCAACTACGGCTACAAGCCGGTGGAGATAGGCGAAACGCTGCGCAATACCGTACCGGCCAGCCTGGCCAACGAATGGTTCACGCGCGGCTATTACGGTTCGATCCAGCGCAACGCCAAGGCGGTCTACCAGCAGTACATGGGCTGGTACGACGGCAATCCGGCCAATATAGATGCGCTGAACGCCGCCGACTACGGGCGCAAATTCGTCGCCTACGGCGGCGGCGCGGCCGCGGTGCTGGCGCATGCCCGCGCCGACTTCGGCCAGGGCGAATACCGCTGGGTGGCGCAGGCCATGAACCATCTGGTGCAGGCCGAGCCGGGTAACGCGCAGGCGCGCGAGCTGGGCGCCGACGCGATGGAGCAGCTAGGCTACCAGGCCGAATCGGCGGTCGAGCGCAATGCCTATCTGACCGGCGCCATGGAGCTGCGCAGCGGCGGCAAGACCGTGGCGCCGCCACTGCGCACCGCCAGCCCGGACACCATCCGCGCGCTGTCGATCGAGAACATCTTCGACTATATGGGCGTGCGCCTGAACGCACCCAAAGCGGAAGGCTTGCAGATCGTGCTGAACTGGCACATCGGCACCGATGGCAAGGATGAGCAGCGCTATGTGCTGAACCTGGAAAATTCGGCGTTGACCTGGCAGGCCGGCGTCGATGCGCCCAACGCCAACGCCACGCTGAGCCTGAGCCGCGCCACCCTGGACCGCATTCTGGCCCAGCAGCTGGCGCCCAGGGAGGCGCTGCAAACGGGCTTGATCAAGGTCAGCGGTGATCCGACGGCCCTGGGCCGTCTGCTGTCGCTGCAGGATAACTTCCCGGCCGACTTTGAAATCGTGATGCCGCTCAAGAGCGCCCGCTAGGCAGTGCCAGCGCGCCCGCAAGCGAGCCCTGAACGGCTATCTTGCGGGCGTTTTCACTGGTAAATTCAGGCGCGCTGGCGGAACTCAGTCGGCGACACGCCGGTCCAGCGTTTGAACGCGCGAGTAAAGTTGCTGGTATCGGCAAAGCCGAGCAGAAAGGTCACTTCCGTCACCGAGCGCCCGCCCTGGCGCAGATAGCTGCATGCCATGTCCTTGCGGGTATCGTCCAGCAACTGCTGGAAATTGCTGCCGCGCTGGGCCAGCTTGGCCTGCAGCGTGGTGGGACTCATGAACAGCGCGGCCGCCACTTTATCTCGGCCGCACTCGCCGTCGGGCAGGAATTCGATGATCTTCTGTACTACGCCGGTCACCACATCATTCTTGTCCAGCTTGGCCAGGTAGCCGATGATGATGTTGTCGTTGACCTGCGCCAGTTCCGGACAGGAGCCTGGCAGCTTTTCTTCCAGGCTGGCCTTGTCGAATACCAGCAGGCCGGCCGGGCACGAAAAGCTGACCGGCGCGCGCAACAGATCCTCATACGGTTGGGCTCCCTCCAGAGGCATCGGCCGGAGGAACTCCACCCGCAGCGGATTGAATCCCGGCTTGTACAGCTGGCGCATGGTCAGTACCAGGAAGGTATAAAAGCAGTCCTCGGTCTCGCCGGACAATGCGACCAGATGTTCGACCCGCAGATGCACCTCATCGCCGTGTTCGGCCAGGCTGATTCTGGCCACCTGCGACACCAGCCGGAAGTAGCGCTCCAGCCGGCGGCAAAAATCCATCAGCGTCGTGCTGGCCGCCAGCGCATAGCCCAGCGCATGCAGGTTGGAGACGTGGATGTTACGCGCCACCTGCAGGCCGAAGTAGGGATTATTGGTCACCTCGACGCAGGCGCGGTACAAGCGGGTCAAGGTGATGGTCGGTAAACGGGTCATCGGATCGTTCGAGAACTCGCCTTCGATGCCGATGGCGCGGAAGATCCGGCCGCTGTCGATGCCGGCCGCCTCCAGCGTGCGCGCAATCGCCATGCCATAACTGCCGATCGTGGTGTAGTCCTGGCGCTCTCCGCCTCCCGGCATCTCGGATTTTTTTACTGTCATGTGGCTATCCCGGCAAGAACCGAATGGCAACTTTTACTCCGCCGCCCTGCCGCTGTCAATCTACTTTTCAATGCCACTCCGTCATACTGGCGAGCCACACGGCAGCGTATGCAACGACCGCGATCACCAGCACGCAGATGCAACGCTCCACCAGTTGCTGCTTGATGGTTGCGAAATATTGTTTGTTCATCATGTTAGCCCCTTCTTCAGCAGAAAATGCGACAAGGCCGGGATCAGCACCAGCGCGCCGGCCATGTTCAGCGTGAACATGAAAGTCAAGAGGAGGCCCATGTCGGCCTGGAATTTGACGGGCGACCAGGCCCAGCACACCACGCCGGCGGCCAGCGTCACGCCCACCAGCGCCACCACCTTGCCGGTAAATTGCAGCGCATGGCGATAGGCTGCGGCCAGGCTGTCGCCGGCGCGCTGCCGTGCCAGCTGCACGCTGAGCAGATACAGCGCGTAGTCGACGCCGATGCCCACGCCCAGCGCAATCACCGGCAGCGTGGCCACCTTGACGCCCATGCCCAGCATGACCATCAGCGCCTCGCACAGGATGGAGGTCAGCGCCAGCGGCAGCACCGCCACCAGCACCGCGCGCCAGCTGCGGAAAGTCAGCAAGCACAGCACCACCACCGCCGCATACACATACAGCAGCATGCGGTGGTTGGCCTGCTTCACTACGATGTTGGTGGCCGCTTCGATACCGGCGCTGCCGGCGGCCAGCAGGAACTGGCGCTCCGGCGTGCTGTGCGCGGCGGCGAAGGCGGCAGCGGCGGCGGTCACGCGCTCCAGCGTCTCGGCCTTATGGTCGGACAGGTAGGCGATCACCGGCATCAGCGAGCAATCGTTGTTGAACAGGTCAGGATTGTTGACCGAGGCTTGCTGGGCACCGTAATTGAGCACATCCTGGTTGCGCGAGAGTGTCAGCCATTTCGAACTGCCCTCCGAGGTGCCGGCCGTGATGTTGCGTACCGCGTCGGCCAGCGACACCGAAGTTTGCACGCCGGGGACCTGCTGCAGCGCCCAGGCCAGGCGGTCGGCCTCGATCAGGGTTGGGTATTTGAGGCAGCCTTCCTTGTCCGTCTTGATCAAGACCGCGAACTGGTCGGACGATAGCCAGTAGTGCGCCGTGATATAGGCGTTGTCGCGGTTATAGCGCGACTCGGCGCGCAGCTCCGGCGCGCCGGGATCGAGGTCGCCGATCTTCAGGCGGGTGCTGACCGCATAGCCAGCGGCGGCCAAGGCCAGCGCTAGCGCCACTGCCGCTGCAGCCCAGCGCCGTTCGGTAAAGCGCTCCAGCAGGTGCCAGCCGCCGTTGGCAGCCGCGCCTTGAGCGCCGGCCGCCTCGGCCCGCAGGCAGCGCCGCGCCGCCGCAAGCGACACGCCCACATACGACAGCAGCACCGGCAGCAACAGCAAATTGGTGAAGATCAGCACCGCCACCCCGATACTGGCCGTCATCGCCAGGTCCTTGATGACCGGGATATCGATCAGCATCAGCACCGCAAAACCGACCGCGTCGGCCAGCAGTGCCGTCAGCCCGGCCAGGAACAAGCGGCGGAAGGTGTAGCGCGCCGCCACCAGCAGGTGGGTGCCACGGCCCACATCTTGCATGATGCCGTTCATCTTCTGCGCACCATGCGAGACGCCGATGGCAAACACCAGGAACGGCACCAGGATCGAAAACGGATCGAGTGTAAAGCCCAGCGCCGCCACCAATCCCAGTTGCCAGACCACGGCCACGATGGAGCAAGCCACCACCAGCGCGGTGCTGCGCACGCAGCGCGTGTAGCAGAAAATGACCAGCGTGGCGATCATCGTGGCCGCGCCAAAATACAGCATCACTTGGCGCATGCCGGCCAGCAGGTCACCAATCAGCTTGGCAAAGCCAACCACATGCACCTGTACACCGGCGCGTGCCTTGATGCTCTGTTCCAGAGTCTGCGAGAATGCCGCATAGTCGATTGCCTCGCCGCTGACCGGATCGCGATCGAGCAAGGGCACGAAGATCATGGTGGATTTGAAGTCGTTGGCCACCAGGCTGCCGACGATGCCGGCGCGCGCGATATTGATCTTCAGCTGTTCGACCGCACGCGCCGAACCGTCATACGCATCCGGCATCACGGGGCCGCCCTGAAAGCCTTCCTCGGTCACCTCATTCCAGCGCACCGTCGGCGTCCACATCGACTTGACCCAGGCGCGGTCCACGCCTGGCGTCAGGAACAGTTCATCATTGATTTGCTTGAGCGCTTCCAGATAGCGCGGCTCGAAGATATCGCCGCCAGGGTTTTCCACCACCACTCGCACCGCGTTGCCCAGGCCGCGCAGCGAGCTCTTGTTGGCTAGATAGTTCTGGATGTAGGGCTGGCTCTGCGGCATCATCTTTTCGAAGCTGGCGCTCAGGCTCAAGCGGCTCGCGCCCAGCCAGCCCAGCACCCCGGTCAGGGCTGCGCACACCAGTACGACCAGCAGGCGGTGATTGAATACCATGCGTTCCAGCAGATTGCCGGAGCGGCGGTTGAAATGCGCAAGGTCGCGCACCACCGGCATTGCGTCAGGCTGATTTATGCTCATGTCCATACTGTCTCCGTTGGTTGGCCAGGTCCTGCGCACCATGCGCGGCCCGGCTCTGATATGGCTATTGCGTCGCTGCTACATCACCTGGAAATCATGGCAAAGGCTGACGGCGCAGGCCGCGCAAGCCCCCCAGCACGATGCCGTGCTTGTCCAGCGCCACCACTGCCGATGCCGGACCCGCCGCGGCCTGGCGCAAGGGTTGGAAACTGGCGCCGTGATCGCCGCTGAGCAGCACCTGGCCGGCCTGGCTGACCAGCAACAAGCGGCCATCCGGCAGCGTGGTGGCCGCCGTCAGCCCAACCCGCACACCGGTATCGACCCTGCTCCAGCTCACACCCCCGTCCGCGCTGCGGAAGGCATTGCCGCGCAGGCCATACACCAGCAGCACGCCCGGGCCGCCGGTCAGGCCAAACCAGCTGCCCTGATACGGCGCAGGCAACGTCACAAAGCGACTGCGATCCGGGGCCAGCTTGAGCAGCAAGCCCTGCTCTCCCGCGATCAGCGTGTCGCCGGCGATGCTGCGGATGGCGTTCAAGTGATAGCTGCTGGGATTGGGGACACGGTCCAGCCAGGGTTGCCAGCTGGCGCCGCCGTCCTCGGTATGGAAGATCAGATTGAAAGCGCCAACCACGTAGCCGCTGTGCTCATTGTCGAACCAGACGTCAAGCAAGGGCTGGTCCGCCCCCTGTCCCGCCAGCCGCATGGCGGCGGTGCGCAACGCCGGATCGACACCGTCGTGGTCATAGGTGGCGCGCAGCAGCGCCGGGATGCGGTTGCCATCCATCTGGCGGCGCCAGCTCGCGCCGCCATCTGCCGTATGCAGCACCACGCCGTCATGGCCGACCGCCCAGCCCTGCCGGGGCGTCGGAAACTGCAGCGCCACCAGGTCACTGCTGACCGGCACGCTGGCCTGGCGCCAGGTCGCGCCCCCGTCATCCGAATATACGATGTGGCCGCGCTGGCCCGCGCCGACCAGCCGCTTGCCGGCAAGCGCCAGGCCGTTGATCAGCGCGTGCGCTGCCAGCGGACTGGCCAGCGACGGCTGTCCGAGCACATCGGCATAAGGTGCGGCGGCCGCCGCCAGTTGCGCCAGCACGATGGCGCAGGCCAGCAGGCAGCGCGCGGCGCATGTATAGAGGTTCATATTCTGTACCGAAAAAAACCGCCGCATGGTTTCCGGGATGGACGGCCAGCGGCGGCAAGGAGAACGAAAATACCGCTTAGCGCACGCCGGCGCCTGCCAGGGCGTCAGCCGCCCATTCGGTTGGCTTCAACAGACCGATGTACTTGACGCCACCAAGATGGCCGAATACGCCAGTGATGTTGTAGCTGCCGCTGACAAAGTCGTAGATCATGTGGTTGCCCGACTGGACTGCCTGCACGTCGTACGAGAACGTCATGTGGTCGAACGAGGCGCGATACAGCTGGCCGCGGCCGTCGTATTCATCCGATGCCACCGCGATCCAGCTGTCCTCGTCAATGTAGAACACGCGCTTGCTGTAGATGTGGCGTTTGCCCGGCTTGAGCGTCGCCTCCACCACCCACACGCGGTGCAGCTCCCATCGCACCAGGTCCGGATTGATGTGATTCGGCTTGGTGATGTCGGCCACCACCGGGTGGTAGGCCAGCTTGTAGGCGTTGTACGGAACGATCATTTCCTTCTTGCCGAGCAGCTTGAAGTCGAAGCGGTCCAACGCGCCGTTGAAGATCCAGGCATCGTCATAAGTCGAGGCGCCGGCCGAACCCGGATTCGGCGTATCGTAAGCCACGTCCGGCGCCAGCTTGACGCGGCGTTGGCCCGGCAGGTACTGCCATACCTTGCGCTCCTGCGCCAGCGGATTGACTGCGTCGAACACCATCAGGCCTTCGCCGGCGCGGCGGGCCGGCGCCACGTAGGCCAGCTTGGTGCGGAAGAAAACATCGCTCTGCTTGGCCGCTACGCTGCGCTTCGGGTCCGACAGCGGGAAGTCTTCGTAAATTTCGCCGGTGGTGGCCAGCGTCGGACGGCCGGAGGCGTCGATATTCCACGAATCGTAGCGGATGAACATGCCCGTGCCCTGGTAGCGCAGCAAATGGTTCCACATCACTTCATTGCCGGTCTTGGGAATCGGGAATGGCACGCCGGCCAGCGCCGATTCTAGGCCGACGCCGCCGTCGGTAGTCTTGGCCGACTGCGCGTTCCTGGCCGTGTTGTCGTTGATGTACTTCGGATAGTTGACGCTGCGGTGAGTCGGATAGACATCGACGCGGAAGCTCGGGTAGCGCTTGAGCAGTTCGCGCGTGCCGGCGGTCAGCTTGTCCTCCTGGCCCGCCATGCTCTTGCCGGTGATGACCAGGCGTGGCTTGTCGGCCGCGAACGGGTCGGGCCGCATGCTGCTGCCTTTGACGTAATCGGCTGGAGGCGTGGTGACGCCGCCGGTATATTCCGGGATGGTGCCATCCTTGTTGCCAGCCTTTTCGCCGCCGAATACGGTCAGCGTGGTGCCCAGCTGCTTGGCTTCTTCCGGCGTCACGTTGGCGTGGGCCGCTGCTGCTGCCGCCAGGGCAGCGGCCAGCAAGGTTTGCTTAATCGGTGAAATGCGCATCTTCATGGTCTGGTCGCGATCAGAAAGTGGTTTTGAGGGTCAGTGCGATAAAGCCGCGGTCCTTCAACAGCGGCATCAGGCCGGCGCTGGAGCTGACCGCGCCGCTGACGGGATCCACCGCTAGCGGGCCGAAGAAATCGACATACTTCACGTCGATGCGGTATTTCTGGTACAGGTCCAGGCCCAGGCCGACGCTGTAATTACCGGCCTCTTTGTTGCCGCCCGAGAGCACTGCGGAATTGCCCGACAGGCCGACCGAATAATTGAGCGGCATCGACATGTCTATCCCCGGCATCACCTGGAACCAGGTCGGCGAAAAATTCAGCGCCAGGCCGAAGAAGTCTTTGCTGACCTTATCGAGGCCGGTGTAGTTGTCGCGTCCTTTGAACAACTGGGCGCCCTGGGTCACACTGGCGAGCCGGTTCCAGGTGAATTCAGCGATCCAGCTCGACGTATCGAACAGCGGCGTTCTGGCGGTCGAACCGATGAAGTTCAACACACCGTGCAGCGTGTTGCCGCGCGCGCCGCTGACGTCACCTGGCTGCGGCAGATCGGCGGCGTTGACCACCAACTGGCTCTTGAGCAGCGTATTCAGGCTGGCCATCAGCGCCGGGTTGGTCCCGACCGGCATCAGCAAGGCGGCGGTACTAAGCAGCGGCATGTTGCGGCGGTAGCTCAGGTCCGCGCCAACGGCAATGCCGGCAATGCTCTTCGACAGCGACAAGCCCAGGACGTTGATATCGGAGCCGTATTCCAGCTGGTACTGGCTGGTACCGCCCAAGGCCTGGGGGTAGAACAGGCAGTTGTTGCCGGCCACCGCCGCGCCGGGAATTGCCGCCGTGCAGGTGGCCTTGCCTACTGCCGCAGCAGTGGCGGCGCCGGCCTGCTGGGCCGCGGCCTGCGCTGCGGCGGCACTACCGCCGGCGGCCACTATCCTGTTTGCGGCAGCCTGCGCAGCCTGCGTCACCAGTGGGCTGTTCTGGCCGAACAGCGCGGCAGGCACACCAGCCAGGCGCAGGTTCGCTTGCGGCAGCAGATCGGAAGTCTTGCGCAGATACAGGCCGACGGTGCCATCGAGCCATTCCGGGCTCCAGCGCGCGGATACGCCGAAGTCGCCGGTATTGTGCGGCACGCTGTCAGCGATGCGGATCGCGCTCGGCAAGCCCAGCGCCGACAGGTTGAAGCTCTCGGCGCCCTGGAAGGCATAGTCGTAGAAACCCAGGAAGGACCCCGACTCCGGCGCGCGCGCCGGCTTCCATTTGAAGAAGGTCTGCGCGGCGAACGATAATTCCGGGGTGGGCGAGAACTGCGCCGACAACGCGGGACGCGGCAGGAACAACTCCTTGGCATCGCTGCCCGGCACCGAATAGCCTTTGATCAGGTCCAGCGCGGACTGGCCGTAGTTCACGCCATGGATGGGTGAGAGCACGCTTTCCCCCCAGTACAGCGTGTGCTGACCCAGCTTGACGTTGACCGGCATGTCGGCCACGTCGAAGCGGCTGAACACAAAGGCGTCCAGCACCTCGCCCGACGGCCCCATGTGATAGCGGCTGGCATACGGCGACAGGCCGATGGCCGGCTTGCCGTCAGCGCCCAGGTGATTGGAGGTGGCCACGCTGGTATTATCCAGCGAGGAATAGGCGGCGTCATACCAGGCTGCCGCGCTGACGCGCAGGCCCATGCGTTTGTCGAATACGAGGTCGAATTCGCTCAACAGGTCGACCCGGTTCGACACTGTGCCCTTGTCGAAATTGCGGTCGCCGTCGTCGTTGTTCACCGACTTCAGGATCGCGGCGTTCTGGCTGCTGATGCGGTTGGCGTAGTTATACTTGATGGTGTTATCGAAGCGGATAGCCAGATCGGGATTGTCGGTGACAATCTCGGCCGCCTGACCCGCTCCGATTGCACACAGGGCCGCTCCAACAGCCACCGCGCGCAAGGCAAACCGCTGCTTCATTGCTGGTTTCATACCGTGCTATCTCCTTGGTTATTTTTTTTACCATCTTGCCGCAAGCCTGCCTGTACGGCGGCAGCCTGGACATGCTCGATACTACGAAGAGCGCCGTAACGCGACAGGTCATTGCAGCGAAAGCGTCGGTCCAGCCAAGCGCTACGCCCCGCGCTACTGCGCCACGCGGCTGGCCTGCGCTGGCCGGGCCTGCAGGGTGCGGTCGGCCTTCCCCAGAAGTAGCCCCATCGAGAGGCGCTGCACCAGGTTACCGTAGGGAGGGCGGAACCACGCGGTCGGGAACCACGGCCGCACGCTCAATACCGCCTTGGCGTGCGACAGTGCGTAGAAGCCTTCCGGTCCCCGCCAGCTGCCGATGCCGGAGTTGCCGCTGCCGCCGAACGGCAGGTCGCACTGAAACACATGCCATGCCCAGTCGTTGAAGGTAATACCGCCGGCATGCACGTCGCGCGTCAAGCGCTGACGTTCGGCCCGATTGCTGCCATAGTAGTACAGGGCCAACGGGCGCGGGCCGGCCGCCACCTGCCGCAGCGCATGCTCGAAGCCGTCGCAGGCCAGCACCGGCAGTATGGGAGCGAACAGCTCTTCGCGCATGATGCGCATGCCGGGCTGGACCCCGGTCACGATGTGTAGCGGAATCACGCGGCCGCCGTCACCCTCGCCGCAGCTGATGACGGTCGCGCCCTGCGACTGTGCGTCGGCCAGCAGGCTCGCCACCCGCGCCACCGCGCGCTCGGACGCCATGCTGGTGTACTCCGTATCGTTGACCGGGTCCCGGTACATTTGCAGGAAGGCATGCTTGACGGCATCCACAAAGGCATCCACGCGCGCCGCAGGAACCAAGGCATAATCGGGCGCCACGCAAGCCTGGCCGGCGTTGAAGGCCTTGCCGTGCGCGATCGAGGCCGCCGCCTTGCCGATCGAGGCTGAGTCGCTGACGATGGCGGGCGATTTGCCGCCCAGCTCCAGCGTCACCGGAGTCAGGTTGGCGGAAGCGGCGCGCATCACCTCCTTGCCGATGGCGGGCGAGCCGGTGAACACGATATGGTCCAGCGCCAGGCTGGCGAAGGCCTTCGCTACCTCGGCATCGCCGCCGAAGACCGCGACCTGTTCCTCCGGGAAGAGACCGGCCAGCATGCGGCGCAATACCTCGGTACTGCGTGGCGAGTATTCGGACATCTTGATCATCACGCGGTTGCCGGCGGCGATGGCCGCCACCAGCGGCCCCACCGCTTCAATGATGGGAAAATTCCAGGCCGCGATCACACCCACCACTCCCTTGGGCTGGTAGACCACGCGCGCGCCATTACCCTTGAAGAGCCAGTCGGCGCTGCGTCGCTGCGGCCGCGTCCAGCGCTTCAGGTGCGCCAGCGCATGATCGATTTGCAGCGCCGGCGCCAGCACGTCGACCATCTTGCATTCAAATGCGGAACGGCGGCCGAAATCGTCGCTCATGGCGGCGGCCAGCTGGTCCTGGTAAGCCTGCAGCGCGAGGCGCAGGTCTTGCAGGTCGCGGCGGCGCTGTGCCAATGGTGGATAGGGAACCGCGGCGCAAGCGGCTTGCTGGCGCGCCAGCGTGGCGATCAGCTTGGATATGGTGTCGTTCATCGTGAAAGCTCCGGCAGAATCGGCGTCAGCGAAACCTGGATGGCGCAAGCCGGGTCCAGGCAGAAAAAACTGGACTATCTTGGGCCTGCACCGGCCATGCTGCAGGTCATCGCGAGCAGATTGCCGGTCTGGGCGATCAGGGCCTTGCCGACTGCGCCAGCCGGAAGCCGATATGCGACATGGGGCTGGCAGGGTCGGCGCCGCGTCTGGCGCTGGGGCGGTAGCTGCGGCAGTAGCTGTCGTCGCACAGGAATGAGCCACCGCGTATCACGCGCTTCGGCGCTCGCACTGGCACGCTGGGGTCGTCGGCATCGTAGCTATCGGCTGGCCCGGATGGATCGGGCAATGCCGCGCCGCCGGCCTGCGCGGCCAACTGGCGGAAACGGTCGGCGCGATAGCGGTCGGCGGTCCATTGCCAGACGTTGCCGCTCATGTCATACAGTCCGTAGCCATTGGCAGGATAGCTCTTGACCGGCCGCGTGCCCACTTGCGCGCGATAGTCCGGCCGCACTAGCGGAAACTGGCCCTGCGCCGGAAAGATGTTGGCCATGCTACGCGGGTCAACGCTCTTGCCGGCCCAGGTGTAATCGGCCTGCTCCAGGCCACCGCGGGCCGCGTACTCCCACTCCGCCTCGGTCGGCAAACGCTTGCCGGCCCAACGTGCGTAGGCCTGCGCATCGTCCCACGATACCTGCACCACCGGATAATTGTCCTTGCCGCGCAGCGAACTGCCCGGTCCCTCCGGATGACGCCAGTCGGCACCAGGCACATAAGCCCACCAGCGCGACCAATCGTCCAGCGGCACGCCGCCGGACGTGCCACGAAACACCATGGCGCCCGGCACCAGCAGCGCCGCGGCGGGCTGCGGCGTACCGGGCGGCAACTGCACCCGCAAGCTGTTCCAGTCGGGTGCACGCTCTGCAGTGGTGACGTAGCCGGTGGCGCGCACAAAGCTCGCAAACTGGGCGTTGCTTACATCGCAGGCATCCATCCAGAAGCCGCTGACGCGGGCCCGGAACACCGGCTGCTCGTTGGCGCGCGCCTGCATGCTGGCACTGCCCATCAGGAATTCGCCGCCCGCTATCCACACCATGCCGGCCGGCGCTGGCTGGCCCGCGCCGAGCAGATAGCCCAGCGCCAGGCTAGCGGCCGCCAGCGCGCTTGCGATGCCGACCCGCTTGCGACTATGCGCTATGGTCTGCATGGATAGCCTCACTGGCGATGGCGGCGGCGCCACAGCAAGCCGGCCAGCAGCAGCGCCAGCCCAGCCGCCATCGCCGGCCATGCCGCGCGCAAGTTCGGCAGCAGCACATGCTTGACGGCATACAGCTGTCCCTGCACCTTGTAGTCATAACCCTGCGGCATGGGCAATACGCCGTTGGCGCGCGCGTACTCGGCATAGTCGCGCTGCATGCTGGCAAACAGGGCTGGCAGCTGGCTGCGCAAATCCTGCACTTCGCCCGGATCGGTGGCGATGTCATACAAATGCCACTGGTTGTCGCCAACGGGCGGCATATTTTTCAGCAGCTTGTAGTCGCCCTTGAATAGCGCGGCGTTACCCGAGAGCTCGTAGCCTATCGCCTGCTGCGCCGGATGGGCGCGCTGCGCCCTGCCCTGCACGACCGGCACCAGGCTGCTGCCCTGCAGAGCCTCCACCGCACGCCCCCGGTAACTATCGCCATGCGGCGCGATGCCCGCCACTTCCAGCAAGGTCGGCACGATGTCGGTCACGTGGGTCAGCGCGGCGGAGATGGCATGGGCCTGCGATCCCGGCACCCCGGACACGATCAGCGGCGTGCGCAGGCCACCCTCGCCGGCAAAGAATTTGTAGGTCGCCAGCGGCGCGGCGGCCGCACTGGCCCAGCTAGGGCCCAGGCTGGACATGGCGCCCTTGCCGCCCAGGCGCTCGATATCGCGGCTGTAGTGCATTTCCATCCACAGCCGGACCGCCGGGATGTCATACGGATCGGTGGGCTCGGCGCCGTTATCGGACAGGAAGACGAACACCGTGTTGTCGTATTCTCCGCTGCGCTTGAGTTCCTCGATCAGCCGGCCGATCTCCTGGTCCATCGCTTCCGCCATGGCGGCATAGACCTCCATGCGGCGCTGCTCATATTCCCGCTGTTGCGGCTGGACTGCATTCCAGTTGGCGGTACTGGCCATGGTGACCATTCCCGCCCCCTTGGGTATCAGACCGAGATCGATGGTGCGCTGGCGGCGCGCCGCGCGCAGCGCCGTCCAGCCGTCACGATAGGCGCCACGGTATTTGTCGATCAGCGCCTTGGGCGCCTGCAGCGGAATATGATTCGCCTGGAAGCCGAGGTAGGCGAAGAACGGCTGCCCATCCTTGCGGCCGGCGCGAATATAATCGAGCGTCTTGTCGACGATGAAGGTCGACGAGTAGTAGTCCTGCGGCAGGTGGGCCGGCCGGTCTTGCTCGAACCAGCTGGCTTGATCGTACAGGAAGATATACGGCCGCTCTTCCCAGTTGTCCGAGCCGCTGTCGGCCTGGATGAAGGAACGCTCGAAGCCACGCCGCCCCGGCAAGGTGTCGGCAGTCTTTCCCAGATGCCATTTTCCGGCGATGTAGGTGTGGTAGCCGCCGTCGCGCAGCATGGTGGCCAGCGTGACCACCTTGTCGTTCAATACGCCGCCATAGCCCGGCTTGCCCTCATGCTCGGATGGCATGGCCTCGGGCATATTGCCAACGCCGTTACGGTGGTTGTCAACGCCGGTCAGCAGCATGGCCCGCGTCGGCGAGCAGGACGCCGCCACGTGAAAGTTAGAAAACCGCACGCCCTGCTTGGCCAGGCTGTCGATATTGGGCGTGGCGATCTCGCTGCCGAAGGCGCCGACATCACTGTAGCCCCAATCGTCCGCCACCAGCACCACGATGTTCGGCCGGCCAGCGGGCGCCGCCACGGCAGCGACGGCCAGCACCATGGACGCTGCCCCCGTTGCCCATCGTTGAAGCAACCCGCTGTAGCTCTTGCTCATTCCCGCTCCTGTCTGACAACGACGGCAACGGCGCCGCCCGATAGCTGCACGATAAGGAAGTCGGGAGGATGCGGCCTGTCATCGCCGTCATTTCACCGGTCCAGCAAGCATCCGGCGCGGCCACACGCGCCAGACCGGCAATCTGGCTCCGCTGACCTGCACCGGCCAGGCCAGCACCCCAGACTTCAGACGCACGGCTGGCCAATCACAGGCAGCACCACCATTTCAAAGGATGCACTATGTTTGACTACGTCATCGCGGGAGCAGGATCGGCCGGATGCGTGCTGGCCAACCGCCTGTCCGCCGATCCATCCATCCAAGTCTGCCTGCTCGAAGCAGGCGGCGACAACCAGTCCGCCATGGTGAGCACGCCGGGTGCCTTCGGCTACTTCATGTTCAGCCGCAAATTCAACTGGCGCTTCCTGGCCAGCTCCGACCCGCAGGCGCGGCGCGGGCGCCGCATGTTCCTGCCCCGTGGTAAAGGCCTGGGCGGCAGTTCGGCCATCAATGGCATGGTCTACATCCGCGGCTTGCAGCGCGACTACGACGAGTGGGCGCAACTGGGCAACACCGGCTGGAGCTATGAAGAAGTACTGCCCTACTTCAAGCGCTCGGAAAACAATATGCGCGGCGCTTCGGCCATGCATGGCCAGGACGGACCGTTGCATGTCTCCGACGCCGAGATGCACTATCCGCTCAGCGCGGCCTTGCTGAAAGCGGCGCGTCAAGCCGGGCTGCCGGCGACGGACGACTTCAATGGCCCGCAGCCCGAGGGCGTGGGCGCCTACCAGTTCACCATCCGCGACGGGCGCCGCTGCGGCGTCAATGCCGCTTTTCTGGCACCGGCGCGCTCGCGCCCCAACCTGACCGTCATCACCGGCGCCCACGTCACGGGCCTGAAGATGGAAGGCAAGCGCGCCGTCGGCGTGCACTATGAAGTCAACGGCAAGCCGCAGCTAACGCGCGCGCGGCGCGAAGTCATCCTGTCCGCTGGCGCCTACGGCAGTCCGCAGATACTGATGCTGTCGGGGATAGGCGATCCGCAGCAGCTGGCGCGCCACGATATCGCGCTGGCGCACGCCCTGCCGGGCGTCGGCGCCAACTTGCAGGAGCATCCTGATGCTTGTGTCCTGACCCAAAGCAGCGATCACGGCGGCTTGAGCCTGACCCTGGGCGGCATGGCCAGAATAGCCCAGGCGGCCTGGAACTACTGGCGCCGCGACCGAGGCCTGTTGCGCGCGTCCGCCACCGAGGTCGGAGCCTTGCTGCGCTCCAGCGAGCAGCAATCGGTGCCGGACGTGCAGTACCATGCCATTCCGGTACTGTTCGACGATTCCGGACGCGACCTGGGGCTGATGCGTAAAGTAGGCTATTCGCTGCACGTGTACGTGCTGCGTCCAAAGTCGCGCGGCAGCGTGACCCTGGCCAGCAGCAATCCCTATCAGCCGCCCATAATCGAGCAGCGCCTGCTGGAGCATCCGGACGATACCAAGTCACTGCTCGACGGCATCCGGCTGGCGCGCCGCTGGCTGGCGGCGCCGGCGCTGGCCGGCTGGCGCAAGCAAGAGCTGGCGCCAGGCGCGGCCTGCGTCAGCGACGCCGACATTCTGCAAGCTTGCCGCGACCGGCTGGGCAATGGCTTCCATCCGGTGGGCACCTGCAAAATGGGAGTGGACCCGATGGCGGTGGTCGGACCCGACCTGCGCGTGCACGGCATCGATGGCTTGCGGGTGGTGGATGCGTCGATCATGCCGACCCTGGTCAGCGGGAATACCAACGCGCCAACCATCATGATCGCCGAAAAAGCGGCAGACATGATATTGGCTTCAAGCGAGAACTGAGCAAGGTCTGCTCAGTTGCCGGGAGGGTCGGTTTTGAGGGAAAGCGGCCTGGATGTCGACAGATGCACACCCGGAACAGGTTTGCCCGGCTTCTTCGATGCAGTTCGTGCAGGCTGATTCTGGACACGCTCGTCCGCCGGCGCGGCATTCGGGGCAAGCAGCACCGTCACCCCGGGATACACTGCCGCAGCGCCACGCCGACCGGAACCCGGCTGTCTCGCTCCGCTCTGCGGCGCCAGTGCAGCAGCGGCATTGTTTCCCGCCTGCACAGAGGTGGCCGTGCTTGGCGCGATCTGGCCCGTGGGACTGCCGGCGGCAGCCTGCCCGTTTGCAATGGCTTGAGCGCCAGTGGCGCTTTGCTGAGCCGGGCTGACGCCAGCAGCGCCAGCAGCGCCAGCGGGCACATGATGGCCCCAAGGCGCTGCCTGCGCCGCGGCCATCCCCAATACCAGTATCATTCCACATTGCCGATACATCAAATTCCTCCGCCCCTAGCCGACGCCAGCGTTCGCCCTGTGATTTCAGGCTACACCCGGCCTTAGCGCAGATCAAGCGCTATTTCCCCCCTGCGTCGTGCTCTGCCGTCGGTAGCAGGGAATCGGCCGGGTTCTGGTGATGCTACTTCAGGGTGCAAGGACCACGACCGCCAATTGCCGCTCCAGCACCGCTGGCGCCTAGTGATCAGCGTCGAGCTGCCGGATGATGCTCAGCGGTCCGTCGCCCTTGGAGGGAAATGTCTGCTTGATGACGACTCGACTGTCTGCCAGGTAGGTCCGGGCGCTGCCTACCCGGGCTTGTATCCCTATGGATGCAGCGATTGCCGATGTCAAGCAGGCCATGGCCCATCTGATGTCACGGCCCGGGTTCGGGCCGGCACACATTTGATGGCGGAGCCCGATTGAAGTGCTTTACAATCGTCGCAGGCAGCACTTGATTCAACACCGCTACGACATACGATATGGCACTACTTTATGACTTTGACCTTGATGCAGTTGCGGGTTCTTTCGGCGGTGGCTGGGCAGGGCAGCGTGCGCAGCGCAGCGCGCCAGCTCGACATGGCGCAAAGCGGCGTCACTCAGCAGTTGCAAAAGCTCGAGCAGGTAGTCGGCGGCGCGCTATTCGACCGCACCAATCGCGGCGTCACCCTGACCATGCTGGGAGAACGCCTGCTGGCGCGGGCCGGCACCATCCTTGGAGAATGCACCCGTGCCGAACATGAAATGCGCCAGTTGCAAGGCGATGTCTCGGGCATGGTGTCGTTCGGCATCGCCACCGAACCGTTGATACGCACCCTGCCTGCGGTGCTGAACGATTTCCATACCCGGTTCCCGCGCGTGGAGACGCACTTGATGGGTGGCACCTCCCGCAAGATGATTTCCTGGGTGCGCAAGGGGAGCTTGGACTTCGCGGTGGCTTTGATTTCCGATAGCACCGATACCACGGATTTGTCCGTCACCGCGCTCTATCCATCGGTGCCGGCTATCATCTGCCGCAAGGGCCACCCGCTGCGCAACGCGCAGTCCATCGCGGCGCTGGCCGGCTGCAGCTGGATCGGCACCCGGCCGCCTGACCTGTCGGAATCGCAAGCGAGCCGGCTGATTGATTTGTTTGCCAAGAATGGCTTGGGGCGGCCGAATGTGGTCGCCACCACTGAGGCCGTGTTCGATACCCTGCATCTGGTCGCGCAAACGGACTATCTGTCGCTGGAACCGCTGCTCGTTACCCAGCACCCGTTTTTTGAACGGGCGCTGACCCATATTGCGATTCAGGAAGCGATCGCCGGCTCGGAAATCTGTCTGGTGCACCGGGCAGCCGTGCCGCTAACGCCTGCCGCTCAGCAGATGTACGCCATGCTGGCGTCGCACTCCCGGACGATAGGCGCCGCCGCCAGCAAGGCGCGCGTGTAAGCGTGCTGCGGGCGGTCGAAGACTTGGTCGCGGCTACCTTGTTCGACGATGCAGCCCGCTTCCATGACTATCACCCGGTCGGCGATCTGCTCCACCGCCGGCAGGTCGTGCGAAATGAACAGGCAGGCAAAACCATGCACCCGCTGCAGGTCCTGGAACAGCGTCAGGATCTGAGCCTGGATGCTCATGTCCAGCGCCGATACCGGTTCGTCCGCCACCACAAACGCCGGCCGCCGCACGATGGCGCGCGCAATGGCGACGCGTTGCCGCTGGCCGCCGGACAGCTCGTGCGGATAGCGCTGCGCATAGCCGTCCAGTCCCACCTCGCCCAAGACTTCCTCGACTCGCCTTGCCGCCTGCGACGGCGACAGTTCGCGCAGTAATTTCAATGGTTCGAGCACGGCCGCGCCGATGCGCAGGCGCGGATTGAGCGAGGAGTATGGGTCTTGGAACACCAGCTGGCAGGCCAGCCTCAGATCCCGTACATTGTGGGCGCCCACCGGCGCACCGCGGAAATACACCTGGCCGCCAGAATGGGGCGCCAGCATCAGCATGGCGCGGCCCAGCGTGGTCTTGCCCGAGCCGCTGCCACCGACCACGGCCACCGTTTCTCCGGCATGGACGGTCAGGTTGACGCCGTCCAAGGTGGTGTGCGGCGATCCCTTGCGCCACCAGCTGCTGGACTTGCCTGGATAGGCGACGCTGAGATTGCGCGCTTCGATCAGCGGCTGTGGCGCCGCGCCTGCGGCCTTGGCAGCGCTACGACGCGGCAGCGCCGCCACCAACTGCCGGGTATAGGCGTGCTGCGGCGCGTTGAGGATTTGCCGCACCTCGCCCGCTTCAACCAGGCTACCCCGATTCATGACGATGGCGCGTTGCGCATAGCGCGACACCAGGCCCAGATTGTGGGTAATGAGCAGCACGGCCGTGCCCTCCTCGCGCGCCAGCTCGCTCATCAAGTCCAGCACCTCGCCTTGCGACAGGGTGTCGAGCGCGGTGGTCGGCTCGTCAGCGATCAGCAATTTGGGTTTCAGCAGCATCACGCTGGCCAGCATGATGCGCTGACGCATGCCACCGGAGAATTCATGCGGATAGGCGCGCATGCAGCGCCGCGGATCGCGGATCTGCACCCGTTCCAGCATGGCCACACAACGTTGCTCGATCTGCGCGTCGGTCAGGCTGGTGTGCAGCTTCAGGCCTTCAGCCAGTTGCTGGCCGATACGCAGCGCCGGGTTCAGCGATACCATGGGCTCCTGGAATACCATGCCGATCTGAACGCCGCGCATGGCGTGCAGCCGTTGCGGCGGCAATTGCAGCAGGTCTTCGCCATTCATCACGATGCGCCCGCCAGTGCAACGAATGCCGGGCGGCGACAGGCCCAAGATAGCGCGCGCCATCATGGTCTTGCCGCTGCCCGATTCGCCCACCACGGCCATGAACTCGCCGCGTTGCACGCTAAACGTCACGTCGTCGACCAGCTGCTTGCCGCTGGTGGCCATGCCGATCCGCAGCCCTTCAACGCTCAACAAAGGTGCGCCGTTCATGCGTGCACCATGCGCGGGTCGAGACGGTCACGCACGGCGTCGCCCAGCAGATTGATGCCCAACAGGGTGACGGCTATGCATAGTCCGGGTGCCAGGCCCAGCCAAATGGCCGTTTCCAGATACTGGCGCGCGCCGGCCAGCATATTGCCCCAGGTCGGCGCCGGTGGCGGCACACCCAGGCCCAGAAAGCTCAAGGCGCTCTCCGACAGCAGCACCCAGCCGAACATGCTGGTGGTCAGCACCGCGACTGGCGCGATACAATTCGGCAAGATATGGCGCCGCAGCGTGGTCCATTCGGAATTGCCGATCATGCGCGAAGCCTCCACGTATTCCCTCTCGCGCAGCGACAGCACCGTGCCGCGCACCACCCGCACCACGGTCGGTGCGTAGGCCACGCCCAGCGCCACAATGATGCCGTATTTGTTGGCGCCGACCACCATCATCACGGCCAGCGCCAGCAGGATGCCGGGGAAGGCCAGCAGGGTGTCGTTAAACGCCATCAGGATGCGGTCGGTCCAGCCGCGCAGCAGGCCCGCCAGCGCCCCCACCAGCACGCCGCTGCAGACGGCGAACGTCACCGCCAGCAGCGCCACCTGGCCGCTGGCTGCGGCGCCGGCCATGGCGCGACTGAGTACGTCGCGGCCGAATTCGTCGGTACCGAACCAGTGCGCCAGCGATGGCGCTTGCAGCCGCAGGTGCAGGTTGACGGCCAGCGGATGGTAAGGCGTCCAGGCCAGCGCCAGCAGCGCGGCCAGCAGGATGACGGCGATCATCACGCCGCCGATTTTGCCGTTGGCAGGCAGGCTCGGGCGCGTCATTGCGCCGCCACGCGTGGGTCGAAGAAGGGATAGCATAGGTCGATCAAGAGATTGATAAAGACATAGATAAAGGCGGTAAACAGCATCACGCCCTGCACTACCGGATAGTCGCGGGCATAAATCGCGTCAACCATCAGCCGCCCCAGTCCCGGCAGGGTGAACACGGTTTCCAGCACGGCCACGCCGCCCAGCAGATTGCCCAGTACTACGCCGATCAGCGTCAAGGTCGGCGCGAAGGCGTTCGGCAGCACATGGCGCAGCAGCACCTGCCATTCGGGCACACCCTTGGCGCGGGCATGCGTGACATATTCAAGGCGCAGCACTTCAATTGCGCTGGCGCGCGACATGCGCGTGAGTACCCCGATTTCTATCATCACCAGGGTGACGATGGGCATCAGCACAAACAGCAGGCCTTGCGACAGGCTCTCGCCCAGCGGCACATAGCCGACCACCGGCAACCAGCCCAGCTTCAGGCCAAACATCAGCAATAGCAATAGTCCCAGCCAGAAGCTGGGGATGGACAGCAGCAGCGTGGCGCCGCCGACAATGACGATGTCCAGCGCCTGGTTCTGCTTCCAGGCCGCGATCAGGCCGGCCGGCACAGCGATCAGCGCCGCCAGCGCCACTGCGGACAGCACGATGGTGGCGCTGACCTGGAAGCGTTCCAGCACCAGCGGCAGCACGGCCAGGCCATTGACGATCGAGTGGCCAAAGTCGCCCTGCAGCACGCGGCCCAGCCAGTGCGCAAATTGCAGCGTCAGCGGCTGGTCCAGACCGAGCTGGGTGCGCAGCAAGGCCAGCGCCGCGTCATCGGCGCCATCGCCCAGCATCAGCTGGGCCGGATCGCCAGGGATCAGGTGGATCAGCGTGAACACGGCGATGGCGACCAGCAGCAGCGTGGGCAGGGCCAGGGCGACACGGCGCGCGATATACAGTAGCTTCATGGTAGGCGGCTCCGATTATTGGGTGTGGACGTTCCACAGGCGCGGCTTGGCCGGCGCCCAGCTTTGGTAGCCGACCACGTTACGGCGCAAGCCGACCGTGTCGTTGCTGTTGAACAGGACGATCATCGGTACATCGTCCAGCATCTTGCGGTGCAGCGCATCGAACAGGGCCTGGCGCTGGGCGCGCTCGGTCACTTGCATGGCGCGGGCCAGCGTAGTTTGCACCACCGGGTCGTCCCACACCTTGCGCGGCTGGCTGGCCTTGGGGCCGGACACCATTTCATAACTGAGCGCCGGATCGAGCCGGGCCGAGTAGATGAAGGACATGGCCTGGTACTTGCCCTTGGAATAGCGATCCAGCTGGGTGGCCCAGTCCAGCACTTCCAGTTCGATATTGATGCCCGCTTCGGCAGCCATGGCCTGCACCAGCACCGCCGTGTCGAAGCTTTCCGAATGGCGTTTGTTGGCGATCAGCTTGATGGGCTGGCCCTGATAGCCGGCCGCCGCCAGCAGCTTTTTGGCCTGGGCGATATCGCGCGTGTAGCCGCTGGCCTGCACCGCGTCGTAATACATGCTGCTGCGGGGGATGGCGGAGTTGTTGCGCAGGCTGCCCCCTTCGGTGACGGCTTCGGCGATGTCGGCCGTGTCCAGCGACAGCGCCAGTGCCTTGCGTATCCGGGCGTCCTTGAGTACGGGATCGCGGGTCTGGAACAGGATGGCGAACATGTCCATGGCCGGTGCCATCGAGATCTTGGTGGCAGGATTGCGTTTGATTTCCTCGCGGTCGGCGCTGCGCGCTTCCGGGAATACGTCGATGGCGCCACTGTAGAGCGCCGTCTTGCCCGCCACCTCATCGGGAATGACCATGAAGCGCAGCTGCGCCATTTCCGCCACTTTGCCGCCGGTATAGCCGTCGCGTGGCCCAGGCAGCGCGGCGTAGCCCTCAAAGCGCGCCAGATCGACGTATTGGCCGCGCTTCCATTCGACGAATTTATACGGCCCGGTGCCGACCGGCTGCAGCCATTTGCCATCCGGGCCGAGCGAACTTTTGTGATAGATGCCGGCGCCGCCGCAATCGGTGCGCGCCATGGTCGCCAGCAGCAGGCTGGCCGGACGCTCCAGCTGGAATACCACGGTCTTGGGATTGGGCGCTTGCACCGACAGCAGCTTGGTGATGCCGCGGCCATCGAAGTCCGGCAGGCAGCGCCAGCCCGTGGCGGGATCCAGATAGCGCTTCCAGGTCCACACCACGTCCGCCGCCGTCAGCGGCGCGCCGTTGTGAAAGCGCACGCCGTCGCGCAAGGTGAAGCTGTAGCGCAGGCCATCTGCTGACACGGCGACCTTGGACGCCAGCAGCGGGCCGACACTGGTGTCTTCACGCAAGGCGACCAGCCCCTCAACCATGTGCAGCACCAGCGCATCGGTATTGTCGTCGCGGTTGGTGCCGGGATCGGTGGAGCGGATGTCGGCGCTGAGCCGGATGCGCAGGGTCGCGCCCGGACCTCCCGGCGCCGCGCAGGCGACGCCGGACAACGCGGCCAAGCCCAGGGCCAGGGTGAGAACTACAAAAGCACTCCGTATCAACGCTGACTCCCTGTGCTTATTTTGAATACGTCAACACGCTGAAGGTGTTGGCGAGATAGCTCGTTACCGTTTCCTGGCCTTCCGGGTAGGTGTCGATATATTCGGCCTGCACCAGATAAATCTTGCCGCTGACCGGATCGAGCACCCCGGTGCGTGCGCGCGGCCGGGTGCCGATGGTGGCCGTCACGCGGTACTGGCCGTCAGGCTGGGGCCGTATCACCGTCATGCTGCCATCGTCGCCGTTGGCCGTCATGATCGCTTGCGCCTTGCTGTCGTACAGTACCTCGTCGACACCGCGCCCGATCGGCAGCGTGGCCAATTGCCGGCCGGAGCCCAGATCGAGTACCGCCAGCGCCGGCGCCGCCGCGCCCTTGCCGCGGCAGCCCACGAACAGGCGCTGCTGCGCTGCATCGATCTCCAGCGCGGCAGGCAACAGGCAGTCCTTGAGCGCCATCGTCGCCGCCAGCCGCATGCCGCGACCATCTATTTTGGCAACTACGGCCTGGTCGCGCAAGGGCAGGTAGAAATTACCCTTGCCATCGGGACGCGGCGCGTCGACCTTGGTGCTGTCGAGCAGCAGCGTCCCGAGCGGCCGGCCGCTGCGACCGTCGAAGAACAGCACCGGGGTGCTGTGTTTTTCCATATCGGCTTCGCCGACGACGGCGAAACGCTGGCTCACCGCGTCGTAGCTGGCACCGTCGAAGCCAGACGTGGTGCTGGCATAGCGCGCCAGCGTCTTGAGGGTCGAGAGCTTGAACAGCACGATCGCGCCATCGGTGGTGCCGGCCAGGCCCAGGTCGAACTCGGGCGCCAGCGCCGCCGTATTGGCGCCGGCGGATTGGCCTATGCTCTTGATCACCTGGCCCGACTTGATATCGAAGACCTGCAGGCCATCCTTGCGGTGTGCAATAAAAATATGCCGGTGCTGCTCATCGATGGCATTGTAGTCCCAGCCGGTGGCGCTGCCGGGAATCTTCAACACCCGTTCCAGGTGATAGCCCTCCGGCGCCCCCTGCGCCGCAGCGCTGCCGGCCAGGCCGGCCAGGCCCAGTGCGACCATCGCACTGGCCAAACGTTGGTAATATCGCATGCTTGGCTGCCCCCTGATTAACGGAATGCGTAGTTGGCCGAGACATACAGCGAACGGCCGCGCGGATCGGTATAGGTCGGATCATAGCCGGCCAGGAAGCTGAAGATCTGGTTGGAACGCGGTGGATTGGTATCGAACAGATTCTTGATGCCCAGGCGCAGGCGCAGCGACTTGCTGGCGGCATAGCCGGCCGACATATCCCACAGGGAATAAGCCGCGACCTTGTGCACCGAGCCGTCTGGCATAGGGTTCTGGTCGTTATAGCCCTGGTAATAGGTCTGCTGCAGCGTAGCGTTCCATGGGCCGAGGTCGTAGTCGAAGCTCAGCGTGTGGCGCCAGCGCTGTATCACCTGGTCATTGACGAAGCTGCCCACGCCGCTCACTTCCGGCGCCCCCTGGTCCTGCGACTTGTAGTCCAGTACATACGTGCCGTTCAACGTGACGCCGAATTTGCCGTAGGCCGTTGGCGGCAGATGCCAGTTGACGCTGACATCGACGCCCGAGGTGGTCAGCGCGCTGACATTGCGCAGACGCGAATCGATTTGCAGGATGCGCCCTGGTATGCCTGGCAAGGCCGGATCGGGCACGTCGCGCTGGATGTAGGCTGCGTTGCTGACCGGGTCGCTGAAATAGGACCCTTCCGGCGCCACGATCACATCGCTCTTGTGGATGCGCCAGTAATCGAGGGAGCTGGTCAGTTCACGGCTAGGTTCGAACACCAGGCCCAGCGAGACCTGCTTCGATTTCTCCGGTTTCAGGTTGGCATTGCCGCCATACAGTTTATTCGGCTGGATGCCGCAGTAGTCGGGATTGTGGGTGTTATCGATGGTGGCCGTCTTGATGCAGCCCAGCGGGTCGCTATACACGCCGTTGGTGGTGTCGAGGTAAGATGGCGCGTACATGTCCGACAGCGAGGGCGCGCGGAAGCCGCTGCTATAGGACCCGCGCACCACCACTTCCTGGCGCGGATTCCAGCGCATGCCCAGCTTGGGATTGGTGGTGCCGCCGAAGTCGTTGTAATGGTCATGGCGCAGCGCCAGCTGTGCTTCGAGCTTGCTCAGCACCGGCAAGTTCAATTCGGCGTAAGCGGCGGCCACGGTGCGGCTGCCTTCGAAGCCGGTGGTGGCGTTGTCACCGCGCAGCTCGCCAGAGGCCAGCAGGGCCGAAGGCGTGAACGCCATGCTTTCGCGGCGCAGTTCAGCGCCCAGCGCCAGCGCGGCCTTGCCGCCCGCCATGTCGAACAGGTCGCGCGAGGCTTTAGCGTCGAACGAATCGGTGGTGCCGCGCGAATGGCGGGCATCGTCGCTGACCTTGGCGGCAGCCAGCAAGGCCGCTCCGGCGCTGCCTGATGGGCCGAAGGGATTGATCTGGCCGCTCAGGAAGGCGCTGTTGAAGGCCGAAGTACGCACATAGCCATCGATGTATTTATCGTCGACCGTGTTGACGCTGTGGTTCAGCGCAGTATCGTAATCCCAGTCGCCCAGCGTGCCCTTGGCGCCGGCCAGCACGCGCTGGGCCAGGGCCTGAACTTCGTTGGTGCGTGGACCGGCCGCTTCCAGGCGCAGGCTGACGCGCAAGGGCGTAGGATTGCTGCCCATCAGCGCCGTTGGATAGTAGGGACCGTTGACCGGGTAGTTCAAATTGGTGACGGTCGCCGGACTGATGCGATAGGTGGTGGTGGTGCGGTTGTCCAGCAGCTCCGCATACAGAGTGTTGTCGGCGTCGATGGCGAACTGGCCGCGCGTGATCAGCGACAGGCGCTCCGAATCCGGGAAGATCTGGGTGCCGTGCATGTAATCGTATAGGCAAGCCGTGCTGCCGACGAAGCTATCGGGCGCGAACACGGTGGCCGGCGGATTGCATCCTGGCGCGGAGGGATTCAGGCGCGGACCGGTCGGGCCGCCGCTGGCGTTGGTGCGGCGCACATTGGCCGGGAAGGTGTTCGAGCTGCTGACGTCCAGGTTGATGTCGGGCTGGTAGGCCGATCCCACCCAACCGCGCTGCACGGCACTCAAGGCTGCGGTTTTCTGGTAGTCGAGCACCGCCATCAGGTTGTAGCGGTCGTCGCGCAAGCTGCCGACGCCACCGGACAGCGTCGCCATCTTCTTGCCGGCCCCGCCATGCTGCGTGGCGCTGTCGTAGGCCGACATGTCGACGCCGGTATAGTCGCTGCGGGTGATGAAATTGATGACGCCGCCGATGGCGTCGGCGCCATAAATGGCGGAAGCGCCGTCTTTCAGCACTTCAACGCGGGCAATCGCGGCGGCCGGTATCGAATTGAGGTCGATGCCGGAGTTGCCGCCGGGGCTGGCGAAGTTAGCCAGGCGGCGGCCGTTCAGCAGTATCAGGGTGGACGAGACGCCGACGCCGCGCAGATTAGCGCCGCTGAAGCCACGCTGGCCCGGCAAGTCGGTGAAGCTGGAGCCGTCGGTCAGCGCGGCCGCGCTGGCCGATACCTTGGACAGCAGTTCGGCGGCAGTGGTAGCGCCGCTGCGGTCGATCTCTTCGCGGCGTATCACTTGCACCGGCAGCGCAGTTTCGGCATCGATGCGTTTGATGGACGAGCCGGTGATTTCAACCCGCGTTATTTTCTGTACCTCATCGCTTTGCGCCCAGGCGCCAGCGGCGGCCAAGGTCAATGCCGCGCCTACGGCCAGGGTCAAAGTGCTCTTTACCGGTACCTTAGAATTGTCTTTACACATTCCACTTCCTTAGAAATTGACATGCGTTGCCATGCCGGGTTGATTGAGATCGTCACACACTGCCAGCGGCGCGCAACATTGCGAGCCGCCTTTGCCACTAAAAACTCCTACTCAAAGGCCGACCAGCTTGCCCTTGCGCATACGTTCATTGCCGCTGACCCGTCCCAACGGACTGCCGCTATGGACAAAGCGGATCGCGCGCCGCATATACCAGATGCCGTTGGTATTGCTGTAGACCGTAGTGGTGCGGTCAGTCAGCGGATCGACGATGTCGCACAGCGCGTCGCCCTGGCGCACTTGCGCGCCCAGCGCCATGCGATGCACCAGGATGCCGCTCACCGGGGCATAGAATTGTTCGCTGCCGGCCAATTGGGTCGGCTCGGTGATCAGCGCCGGCATCTCGCGAGTCACGCCACTGATCGCGCCGCGCCAGATCAGGTAGTCGACAATCGCCTGGGCGTCACGCTCGGCGTATTCATAGCTGACGTCGCGCTGGCCGCGGCACTCCACCGTGACTGCCACGCAGCCGTCCGGCAACGGAATGTCCGCCGCGACGCTTTGCTGCAGCTTCCACCAGAACAGGGTGTGGGCTTCGTCAAACGACGCGCCGCCCGAATCGGTGGCCAGCAGCGACGCTTCGGCGCCCAGATAGCGCGCCAGCGGTTCGATTTGCGGCCACTGCCCGGAATTGGCATACAGGTGCATGGTCGCTTCCAGCGAACAGTGCAGGTCCAGCACCAGGTTGGCGTCGATCGACAACTTGAGCAGATTGAGGCGCAGCGCATCGAATTCGCTACGGGGCTCGATGGCGGCCAGTTCCTGCGCCATGCCGGCGCGGATCAGCCTTTGGTTTTGCGCCAGGTCCGGGCCCAGGCCGGCACTGATGCGCTGGTAATCGAATTCCGGGAAGCTGCGGTTGAAATTCAGGCCGGTGGCCAGGTCGAAACGCCCGACAAACTGCCCCAGCACGGTCTGCGCCAGGCCGATGGGATTGGCGACGGGGACCAGAATGATTTCTGCGACGATGGCCTGGTTTTGCTCTAGCGCCAGCAATTTTCGCTTCAGGTGCAGCGCCGTCAGCATGGCGGGGGTTTCGTCCGCATGCAGCGCGGCCTGAATATAGACCTTTTGCTGGCCAGGCTGGCCGAAGTGGTAGCTGGTCAGCTCGCGTGTGGTGCCGACGCTGCCTTGGACTAAAGGTGTGGAGCAGGTTTTCATAGATGGTCGGCGCTATCCAAAGAAATAGTGTGTAAACATCATAAGAAGCACCGCGATCTGCGAATAGCCAATAATTACGTATCACGATCACTTTATAAGATCGCATCGCTAGCAAAACGCTAGGGGCTAAGGGCCGTGACACGGGCAGGAAGGAGGATTTCAGGGGAAAGAGGGGCAAAGGCAGACGGCAAAAACCGCGCTGCCTTGGGGGTGAAGCTGTTGCACAGATGGTACGTTCGCCAGAAATACCGGCGCCGTAGCTGCCCGGCCCGCTATTGCCGGGCAAGTCCACCTGTCAACCCAGGCCGTTGCAGGCAGTACTGACCTAGCTGGGCAACCGCGAACTCGACTATCGCGTACCGCCAGTCATTCAAGCGTCGGGTCGGGGCGCTGATCGATGGCTCCCCCAGGCCGGATTGGCACAGGCGCGCCGCATCGTTAGGTGAGTATTGCACCAAACCCGCCACTCTTTAGCATAGAGTGCCCGCCACCCTTTCGCATTCCAAACCAGCCAGCGATTCGCACTCCAAACCGCCACCTCGATCTTCACCCAGTGGTGGTGCGTACCTGTTGAACAGCCAGTTTGGCAACATGAACATCGCCTACTCGACGAAGTGAGAGCCCTTCATGCAATAGGAAGTTTTTTACTTGACCGGCGGGTTCCGCCCCATTGCGGACCGTCGCATCAGGTAGCTGGAACCGATAACAATGCTTTAGGCATAGCGTTATACACATCTTTTTCTGATGGACACCTGTTTCACCATAATCGGTATTTTTCACGATGTTCTGCTCAAAATTTAGGCAAAATTCCAATGATTTGACCTGAAACGTCCGCCGTGCGGTTGCACATGCGTGTGACAAAAGCGGGGGCGAATGAGCGCCAAGCTGTTGATTTTATTGATGAAAAAAGATGTGTATAACGACATGCGCTTTAGGCCATATTTACCCATCAAAGCTTTGATTGTTTTTCTAAATCCCTCTGTGTCACTACACCCGACCCGGTACTCCGACCATGGTGGCCGTAAAGTAACTCTGCCTGGGGACAGGCGGATTCACTCCCAGTCTATTTGTGCTATAAAGTCGGTTATTGGACAA
>FSZM01000095.1_pt1 | contig 47946 bp, 42 predicted proteins | sample 1638831 | NCBI WGS metagenome assembly FSZM01 (sample SAMEA3914813, study PRJEB12502) | metagenome | biome: forest; material: soil | place: Canada | collected 2011-07-07 | depth 0.3 m
ACTTGCCGCAGAATCCTTTGCGTCCAGCCGCCCCACGCGATCGGGGCGTTACACGATATCGCTCCGGCCGGCAAGTTCCACTGAAAACGGCCTAGAGCCGGAATTAATAGTCCCTTAATGAAGGGTGTGATTTCGTGGCTATTCAGCCCGAGTGGGCGCCGCAAAAACCGGCTGTAATCTAAACCCGGCGCATGATGCCGGCATGCCACCGAAACCTCAGCCCTATAAGCCTTGCCAACTCTTATATCTAACTTATACTGCCCCGTGGTTGCGCTCAAATGGACGCGCCAGGCGATGAAGCAGCTGTGGCGGAGCTGTCGTCCAGCATCACACTGACATCATCTCAGCGGTCGATACCTAGGCACAGATGCCCACCGTCGCGAACGTCCGCGCACTGGTGCGCCATCGATACGGCTATCGTCTTCGCGTAGGGAATTTTCGCGTGCTATTCGATAGGCACGGCGCGATCAGGATCGTTGAAATTCAAGAAATAACGAAGCGCAATGAACCAACATACTGAGGTGCAGATCATTCATGGGCCGGATGGCGAGCCCGCCCAAGCGTTCATCCCGTACGCCCAGTACCAGCAACGGCTGCGCCAGACGAGCGACGACCTGACTCCGCAAGCCGTCGTCAAAAAATCTTCATTGAAAAGCTATCGCCCGCGCGCGTGGCGGGAGCATTTGGGGCTGACGCAGCAGGGCGTCGCAAAGCGGCTGGGCATCTCGCAGCCCACCTACGCCCAGCAGGAAAGCAGCCACAAGCTGCGCAAAATCACAGGCATCAAGATCGCTGCCGCATTGGGCATCGCTGCTGAACTGTTGGAGGTGTAATCAACCGGCTGCGCTTAATGCTGCGCCAGCAGGCGCGTCATCAGCAGCTCGGTCGAGCCGTAGCCGTAGAGCGAGTCGGCCTCCAGCCCGTCAGTATCATAAGGCACGGACTCTTCGCGCTCCGACCGGCTGGGATCCATGTCGGCATAGGTGACGCGCCACGCGCGCCGCAGCGAGTCGATGCGGCGCAGAAATTGTGGCACCGGCCAGGCCCTGTGATCGAAATCCTGCGTATGGCCCAGCACCGGCCAACGCCCACTGGCCAGCGCCATATCGCCTACGCGCAGCACCTTCAGCGCATCCTGCGAGCGCAGCGCAGCCAGCGATGCCAGCTCCGCCGGCCGAGGCAGGCGCGGCCCGAATAAATACACCAGCGCCTTGCCCCCCGGTGACAAGCGCGCGATCAGCCCCGTCGCATAGCCGCCATCAATCAACGGTATGGCAAACCAGCTTCCCTCTTGATACAACTGTTTCATTTCCCCCCTTTCGCTCGGACGGTGCAATAACGTTTCGTCGCAATGCACTGACATGGCGTTCTCCGCATAAATTAATCAATCGCCTATGGCGTAGCCGCCAGTGTAGCCACGCCAGCCGGATCGCGGCGCACGCCAACGCGCTTTGTCCGCTTGCGCGATAATAGAAGGCTGAACTCAACAGGAGCAATACCGTGCAAAACTTCGACTTCTATAACCCGACCCAGATCCTGTTCGGCCAGGGCCAGATCGCCGCGCTGTCCAAGCTGGTGCCGGCTGGTGCCCGCGTGCTGATGCTGTACGGCGGCGGCAGTATCAAGCAAAACGGCGTCTATGCACAAGTGCGCCAAGCGTTAGAGGATCACAGCGTGCTGGAATTCGCCGGCATCGAACCTAACCCCACTTACGAAACGCTGATGCGCGCGGTCGACTTGGTCAAAGCCGAGAAGATCGACTTCTTGCTGGCCGTCGGCGGCGGCTCCGTCATCGACGGCACCAAGTTTGTCGCCGCGGCCGCCGTGCTGGAAGGCGATCCATGGCAGATCCTCTCCATCGGCGGCAAGGTGGTCCAGTCGGCTCTGCCATTTGGCAGTGTGCTGACCCTGCCGGCCACCGGCTCGGAAATGAACAGCGCTGCCGTCGTCACGCGCCAGGCCACGCTGGAAAAGCGCGCCTTCATGAGCCGCCAGGTGTACCCGAAATTCTCTATCCTCGACCCGACCGTGACTTACTCGCTGCCGCTGCGCCAGGTCGGCAACGGCGTGGTGGACGCCTTCGTGCACGTGATGGAGCAGTACCTGACCTACCCTGCCGACGCGCCGCTGCAAGACCGCTTTGCCGAAGGCGTGCTGCTGACATTGATCGAAGAAGGCCCGAAAGCCATCAACCAGCCGGACAACTACACCGTGCGCGCCAACGTGATGTGGAGCGCGACCCTGGCCTTGAACGGCCTGATCGGCGTCGGCGTGCCGCAGGACTGGGCCACCCACATGCTTGGCCACGAACTGACCGCGCTGTACCACCTCGATCACGCCCAGACGCTGGCCGTCGTGCTGCCGTCGATGCTGCGCGTGCGTAAGGAAGCCAAACGCGCCAAGCTGCTGCAGTATGCCGCCCGCGTGTGGAAGCTGAGCGAAGGCGACGAGGACAGCCGCATCGAAGCTGCCATCGCCCGCACCCAGGACTTCTTCGAACAGATGGGCGTCAAGACCCGCCTGCGCGACTACGGCCTGAATCAGTCCAGCGTCAACGCCGTGGTCGGCGCGCTGGAAAAAGCCAATATGCTGGCACTGGGCGAGGCGCGCGACGTCAACGCCCAGGTCAGCCGCACCGTGCTGGAAATGAGCCTGTAAGCTGTCTCACCGCACAGCGCCGCGCGGCCCCGGTACGGCGGGCCGCCGGTTCTGTGCTACACTGCGCGCTTCGCTAGGGGTCCTGGGACATTACGTTCCGGGTGAGAGATACCCTTCGTACCTGATCTGGATAATGCCAGCGAAGGAAAGCGCAAAGTTGCCCTCCCTCCTTTGATTGCTCCTGCGTTGGCTCTTGCCACACTAGAGAGCACAACATGTCTACACCGAATTTCGCCGTATCCGCCCTGACGCTGGCGGCCCTGCAAGCGCTGTCCAGCGCTGCCGCATTTGCCGCCCCGGCAGATGCAGCAACCGACGCTGCCGCCACTGAAACCGCCGCCGAGCAGAGCATGACCGAAGTGATAGTCAGCGGCGCCCGCGCCCAGGCGATCCGCGCCGGCGTGGCCGGCTTCTCCGACGCCCCGCTGCTGCAAACCCCGGCCTCGGTCAGCGTGATCACCGCGCGCCAGATGCAGGACCTGAACATCCACTCCACCACCGACGCCGCCCGCTACGACGCCTCGCTGAGCGACGCCTACAACGCCGTCGGCTATTCCGAGCAATTCTCGATCCGCGGCTTCAAGCTCGATAACGCCTCCAGCTACCGCAAGGACGGCATGGCGATCCCGGGCGACACCCAGATCCCGCTGGAGAACAAGGAACGCATCGAAATACTGAAAGGCCTGTCCGGCCTGCAGTCCGGCGTCTCCACGCCAGGCGGCATCGTCGACTACGTCACCAAGCGTCCGACCGACACGCCGCTGCGCACCGTAATCCTGGAAGAGCGCGAGCGCGGCAACCTGTACGGCGCGCTCGATCTGGGCGGCCGCTTTGAAGACACCCGCTTCGGCTACCGCATCAACGCCGCCGCCGAGCGCCTGCGCTCCTACATCAAGGGCGCCGACGGCAACCGCAAGTTCATCTCCGCTGCCTTCGACTTCCAGATCACGCCAGACGCCCTGCTGCAGGTCGACGCCGACTACCAGCGCAAGTCGCAGGTCAGCGCGCCCGGCTTCCAGCTGCTCAACAACACCACGCTGCCGAACGTCAGCGCCGACAACATGCTGAACAACCAGCCATGGAGCAAGCCGGTGGAAACCACCAGCAGCAATATCGGCCTGCGCTTCGCCTACCGCTTCACGCCGGACTGGCACGCCATCTTCAGCGCCAACCAGCACAACTTCAGGCGCGACGACTACACCGCCTTCCCTTACGGCTGCGGCGCGCAGAACCTGTCCCCGGGCTTCTGCGGTAATGGTGACTACGACGTGTACGACTATGTATCGCTCGGTGAGAAAAAATCGCCACTGACCGTGCAAGCCATGCTTCAGGGTAAATTCAGCACCGGCGCGCTGGCGCACGAATTCACCGGCGGCGCCTCGTTCTACAAGAACAGTGAAAAATGGGGCGACTATGTCTACGACTTCGCCGGCACCAGCAACATCTACCACCCGGTGGTGGTGGACCTGAACGACCAGGGCCTGGCCGGCAAGAACAGCGGCCCGGTCTCCCAGCGCCGCACCGACCACGAACGCGCCCTGTTCGCGCAGGACATCATGGCGCTGACCGAGCAGCTCAAGCTGCACGCCGGCGCGCGCTACGTACAGGTCAAGCGCGACGAATTCATCGCCGACGACGTGCCGAACGCCAAGACTGACGAAGGCTTCTGGCTACCCAGCGTGGCACTGGTGTACAGCCTGCGCTCCAACCTGACCACCTACGCCTCCTACGCGCAGGGCCTGGAGCACGGCAGCATCGCGCCGATAGGCAGCAGCAACGCCAACCTCGCGCTGGCGCCCAGCAAGTCCAAGCAGGTGGAAGTGGGCGTCAAGGCCGACATCACGCCGGACCTGAGCGCCTCCATGGCGCTGTTCCAGATCCGCAAAGGCCTGGAATATCTCGACGACAGCAACACCTGGGTACGCAACGGCCAGGCACAGCACCGCGGCCTGGAAATGGCACTGAACGGCAAGGCCACGCGCGATCTGATGCTCGGCGTATCGGCAACGGCGCTCAATACCCAGCAAAGCGGCACCGGCAATGTAGACATGGATGGCAAGCGCGAGACCAACGTGGCCGCCTTCAAGTCCAGCGTCTGGGCCGACTACTCCGTGCCTCAGGTGGCTGGCCTGAATGTCAACGCCAACTGGACCTACTCGGGCAAGAAAGCCTTCGATACCGAGAACAAGGTGTTCGTGCCGGGCTACCACGTGGTGAACCTGGGCGCGGCCTATGCCACCCGCATCGGCGGCACCGCCACCACCTTCCGCGCGCAGGTCGACAATGTGTTCAACCGCTTCTACTGGCGTGATGTAACGCCGGACCTGGGCGGCTACCTGTTCCCGGGTGCCAAGCGCAACTTGCGCGTCTCGGCACAGTTCGATCTGTAAGGTTTAGAACGCGTACTGCACGCGCATGGTGAAGGTCTTGGCCGCTTGTGCGGAATTGCGCCCGATAAGGTAGGCGGCCTGGTACTTCAATTCATGGCCGCCGATATCGTAGTGTCCCAGCACCGCCGGTCCCGCGCGGTGCGACTGCTGCCGGTACGGCAGCCAGTCACTCCACTTTCCCACTTCGCCGAACGCCTGTATGCCGGGCTGTAACCAGCTTTTCCAGCGGTGCTTGATCTGCAGCTCGTAGGCCAGCTGCATGGGATTAGGGGCCGTGGCTGCCGCCACGCGGTAGTCGCGCTGCAAAAACAGGTTGGCATTGAACTGGGTGCGGCCGATTTCCGTCTGCAGCACCGGCCCCCACTCCACGCTGTAGCCGTCGGCGCTATCGCGTGCGCGCGAGATTTGCGTGTGCAGCGCCAGGTCAAAAGCGTACTGGCCTTGCGTCAGCAGGAAGTCGTTCTGCCACTCGGTGGCCACCCAGCGGCCGGCGGCGCCGTTAGTCTGGATCCACTGCGCGGATAGCTCGGTGTACCAGCGCGATGTAAGGCCATAGCCGATGCCGATTTCCGGTGCCGCCACCGCCCGGCCGTTGAAATGCGCGTTCCAGTATTTATAGTCGAGAGCGGCCTGCCCCTCAGCATCGTAGACTGACACCAGGTAGTAGCCAGATTCGGCATCCGCTGGAGGCACGCACAGCGCAGCGGCGACTCCCAGCACGGCCAGCTTCTTCATTCGCTTACTCCAGTAATTGCACCACCTGCGCCAGGCGCTGTTGAGGACTTCCTTCGATCAGATGATAGCGTATCGCACGCGCATGCAACTCCTCAAACAGCAAATCGTTGATAATTCTGCTAACCTGCTCGCAGTCGCGCTGCAGGTCTTCCACAAACGGAATGTCCGGCGCGGCGATCAGCGTGATGTCATAGCGGCGCGCGGCCAGCAAGGCCGCCAGCTCCGCATCGATAGCACCAAAATAGTGACGGCTGTAGACCGCCGTCATCAGCGGCGTGGTGTCGCAAAAAAGATACTTTCCGCCCATGGCCTGCGCCACAGCCGCCGCGGCGTCTTCGCGCGCGCACTGCTCGCTGGCGATGGGGAACTGGTCGCCGGCCAGTGGCACGCGGTCGTGGCTGTCGACGAATTCGCGCAGGTATTCCGGCACCCACAGGCTGCCGTAGCGCGCCGCTAGCGCGGCGGCCAGCGTGGATTTTCCGGAGGACGTGGTGCCGAGAATGGCAACGCGCAGCAGAGCGCTCATTTCAGGACCATGGCATCGCCGGCGATGCCGCCGCCATCATCGCCCTCGCCCACTGACTTGCTCCAGGCGCGCAGGCCGGCGGCGGCCATTGCCACAAACACCGCATACAGGATGGCGGTCAGAATCAGGTGCTTGTGCAGGTACAGGCCGACATACAGCACGTCGACGATGATCCACACATGCCAGTTCTCGACCTTCTTGCGCGACAGCAGCACCTGTCCGACCAGGCTGCCGGCAGTCAGGAAGCCGTCCGCATTCGGCACGTCTGTGTCAGTGTAGGACTTGAGGAACCAGGCCAGCACCGCAAAGCCGGCGATCCACCCGGCGGCGGCGATCCAGCGCCCGCGCGTGCCGGTCCAGGTCACCGGCAAAATGTCGTGCGTGTCATCGCCATGCAGCCACTGATACCACCCCCAGAACGACACCGTGATGAACACCAGCTGCAAACCCATGTCGCCATACAGCCGCGAGCCGAAGAACACCAGGCCATAAGCCGCCGACGAAACGATAGCCAGCAGCCAGCACCAGTGGTTCTGGCGGATATTGAGCCACACCGTCAGCACCGACAGGATGAACGAGACCAGCTCCAGCGGAGTCGTGGCAAGGCCTGCCAGTTGCAGCGGCAGGTTGGCAAACTCCAGCAAAGTCATGGACTGGTTCATGGGGCATTATTTCGTTGGGTACTTGATGCTCATTTCCTTGAGCAGGTTATCAGCGTGGTCGACTTCCTGCATGACCCATAGCATATAACGGATATCCATGTGAATGGCGCGGGTGATGTCACGGTCGAAGTACCAGTCCTTGGTGATCGATTCGTAGGTTGAATCGAAGTTCAGGCCTATCAATTCGCCATGCTTGTTCATCACCGCCGAACCGGAGTTGCCGCCGGTGGTATCGGCACTGGTCAGGAAGTCAACCGGCACCGTCCCCAGCACCGCATCCTTGAACTGGCCATAGCGCTTGGCCTTGATCGCATCGAGCAGCTTTTGCGGCGCATTGAACGGATCTTTGCCGGTGTTCTTTTCGACGATGCCTTCGATGGTGGTGAACGGTCCTTTAGTGACGCCGTCACGCGGCGAGTAAGACGCCACGCTGCCGTAGCTTACCCGTAGCGTCGAATTGGCGTCAGGGTAGACCGGCTTGCCCTGCGAGCGCTTCCATGCGATCACCGCCTGCATGTACTGCGGGATCACGCGTTCCAGGTTGCCGTCCACTTCCTTGCGGCGCTCTTCCAGCGCGATAGCCTCTTCGTTCAGCTTGACCGACAGTTGCAGGAAGGCGTCGTCCGACGCTTCAACGGCGGCGGCATCCTTGCCCAGCCAGCCCAGACGGATGGCGGTGTCGTTCAGGTGCGAGCGCTGGTACAGCGCCGGCACCGCATCGACCGGCGGCAGCAGCGCATCGACGCCTTGCACGTGCATGGACTTCGGCAGTTTGGCATAGCGCTGCAGGCTGGCGATGAAGCGCGCCTGATCGACCGCGCCGTCATACGACTGCTCCAGACGCGCCAGGCGCGCCTTGATGAAGGCCAGGTCGCGCTGCTGGTAGCCCGATTCGCGCTCGGCGTCCGGCTTCTTGCCTTCCAGCGCCAGGCGGTACACGCTACGCGCGGCTTTCAGCAAGTCGCTGTTGGCGGCCACCGACCAGCCGAATTCCTCGTCGCAAAGCGCGATGTCGGCGGCGATCACCGCATCCAGTTCGGCCAGCATGCTCTTCGAAACATGCGGCTGCTGCGCATACCAGGCGCGGAACTCGGCGTCCTGCACATCCTTGATGGCAGCGACGTCCTTGCGCGCAAAGCCATCGAGCAGGCCCTGGGTCTTCTTCATCACATTGTTCAGGCTCTTGGCCACGCTGGCGTAGCGCACCGCGGCAGAGTCGCGGTCCTTGGTAGCGGCGGCGATGGTGTCCAGATCGGCCTGGATCTCGGCGACCTTGGCCGGATAGGCGATGTCGCGCGCGTAGCGGATCTCGGACGGCAGCTTGTAGCGGCTGGTGCGGCCCGGATAGCCGGCCAGCAAGATAGGATCGCCGTTCTTCAGGCCCGCCGCCGATACCACCAGGAAGTCCTTGGAATGGTAAGGCACGTTGTCCGGCGACGGATCGGCCGGACGACCATCCTTGCCGACGTAGGCGCGCAGGAAGGAATAGTCGCCGTCGTGGCGCGGCCATTCGTAGTTATCGATGTCGCCGCCGAAGTTGCCTATCATGTCGGCCGGCGCATACACCAGGCGCACGTCGCGTATCATCATCTGGCGGATGCGGTAATACTCCAGGCCGCGGTGGAAGGCCGGCACCGAGCAGCGGTACATCTTGTCGCTTTCGCATTCGGCGGTCAAGCCCTTGATGGCACTTTCCACAGCCTCGTGGCGCTGCTTGCCGCTCATCGCCGGCGTGACGTTCTTGAGCACGCGCGCGGTCACATTCTCCACCTTGTCGGTGACGTAGACCAGCGTGTTCGGGCCGCCCGGCAGTTCCTCGGCGCGGGTCTTGGCCAGATAGCCGTTGACGATGTAATTATGTTCAGGGGTCGAGTTGCGCTGGATCGCGCTGTAGGCGCAGTGGTGGTTGGTGACCACCAGGCCGGCGTCCGACACAAACGACGCCGAGCAGCCGCCCAGCGAGACGATGGCACTCATCGGGTGCTGGGACAAATCTGCCAGTTTGGCGGCCGGGATCTGGATGCCGATACGTTTCAGTTCAGACTGCAGCTGCGGCAACTGGTGCGGTTGCCACTGGCCTTCATCGGCATGGGCCACGGCGCCCAGCAATGCCATCGGCAAGACGGCGGTCAACACTGGTTTTTTGAACAACTTCTGCCCCTGGTTATAGATTCCAGCGGCAGTATATTCCTTAAGCGAGGGTCTGAAAATGCTTTTTCAGCACGGTTGTCGCGCGCGGCCCCGCCTGGGGCCACGCGCCCACGTGGCAAGCCGCTACTGGCCGGCCGCGACGTGCCAGCCACCGCCCAGCGACTGGATCAGTGCAATCGCCGTGGTCTGGCGGTCGGCCTGGGCCTGCACCAGTGCACGGCGCGCCGCCAGCGCGGTGTTCTGCGCCGTCACCACGTCGGTATAGCTGACCTGCCCGGCGCGGTAGCGGTTGATCAGCTGGATCTCGACCTGGTCGGCCGCTTCGGATGCGGCGCGGCGCAGCTCCTGCTGAGCGGCCAGCGTGCGGGTGGCCGCCAGTTGATCCTCGACGTCGGCAAACGCCGCCAGCACGGTCTGGCGGTAGTGCGCGATGGCCTGGTCGCGGGTCGCCTCGGCACCGCTGACGCGGGCGCGGATCGCGCCGGCATCGAACACATTCTGCGCCGCCGACAGGCCCAGCGACCACAGGCTGTTGGACGCGTTGAACAAGCCGCCGGCATGGCTGGCACCAACCCCGTAGGCACCGGTCAGGTTCAGGCTCGGGAAGTAAGCACCGCGCGCGACGCCGATCTGCTCATTGGCTTGCGCCACGCGCCGCTCGGCGCCGGCGATGTCAGGCCGGCGCTCCAGCAGCGTGGACGGCAGGCCGGTCGGCACGTCGGGCACGGTCACCTGCCATGATGCCGGCGCCAGCGTGAAGTCGCTGGCGGCCTTGCCCAGCAAGACCGCGATCGCGTGTTCGAGCTGGGCGCGCTGGCGCACCAGGCCCACCTGGTCGGCCTGCGCGTTGGCCAGTTGGGTCTGGGCCTGCAGCACGTCCGACTTGGCGGCGATGCTGGCGTTGAAGCGATTCTGGGTGATGGTCAGCACGCGCTGGTAGCCGTCCACGGTGGCGTCCAGCAGTGCCTTCTGCGCGTCGGTCTGGCGCAGCGAGAAGTAGTTGGACGCCAGTTCACCTTGCGCCGACAGCCGCGCCGCGGCCAGGTCGGCCGCACTGGCGGCGGCGCCGGCCTGCGCTCCGCTGACGCCGGCCCGCAGCTTGCCCCACACGTCCGGTTCCCAGCTGCCGCCAATGTTGACGCGGTACTGGTTGCCGGTGGCGGCGGCGCCGCCGCCACCGCTGCGGGTGGCGCTGCCGGTCAGGTCGACGCTAGGGAACAGCGTGGCGCGCTGCTCCGTGACCAGCGCGCGCGCCTGCGCGTAGGCGGCCACCGCGGCGGCCACGTTCTGGTTGTTGACCTCGATGCTCTCGGCCATCTGGTTCAGCGTGGCGTCGCCGAACAGCGTCCACCAAGGGCCGCGGTCCAGCGCGTCGGCCGGTGCGGCCGGGGCCCAGCCGGCGGCGGATTTGTCGGCGGCGCTCAGCGTCTCCTTGAACTGCGCCGGCTGCGGCGTGGCAGGAACCTGGTAAGTGGGGCTGAGCGCGCAGCCGCTGGCCAGGCAGGCGGCTGCGCAGGCCAGCGCCAAGGCCTGCAGACGGAAGGATGATGTCACTGATTTGTTCATGGTGTCGTCGGCGCCGCAGTTGCCTGCCCGCCGTGATGGTCGTCGTGGATGCGACTGAATTGTTGTTCGGCGGGGCTGCGGCGGCGCAGCTTGTCCATCAGGATGTAGACCACCGGCGTGGTCAAGAGGGTCAGCACCTGGCTGGCGATCAGGCCACCGATGATGGCCACGCCCAGCGGCTGGCGCAGTTCGGAACCTTCGCCAAAGCCGATCGCCAGCGGCAGCGCGCCCAGCGCGGCGGCCAGGGTCGTCATCAGGATCGGGCGGAAGCGCAGCAAACAGGCTTCGCGCACCGCTTCCACCGGCGACAGGCCGCGCGCGCGTTCCGCTTCCAGCGCAAAGTCGATGATCAGGATGGCGTTCTTCTTGACGATGCCGATCAGCAGGAAGATGCCGATCAGCGAAATGGTCGAGAACTCCATATGAAACAGTAGCAGCGCCAGCACCGCGCCCACGCCGGCCGACGGCAAGGTGGTCAGCACCGTTACCGGGTGCACCAGGCTTTCATACAGGATGCCCAGCACGATGTAGATCACCACGATGGCCGCCAGGATCAGCAGCGGCAGCGCCGCATTGCTCTCCTGCGCCGCACGCGCCGTGCCCTGGAAGCTGCCGCGCACATTGTTCGGCATGCCGATGCTCGCTTCCGCTTCCTTGATGTCAGCGGCGGCGTCGGACAGGCTGGAGCCGGGCGCCAGGTTGAAGGCGATGGTGGTGGCCAGTTCGCCGTCCTGGTGGTTGATCGCGGTCGCTGCCGAACTTTCGGCAAAGCGTGCGATGGCCGTCAGCGGCACCATGGTGGTGGCCTTGGTGCTCAAGGCCGAACCGGTCGACGCGTCCTTGACGGCCGGCGCGGCCACGTTGGCCGGCGTGGCTGTGACGGCGGTGCCGGCGGCGCTGCCGGTACCGTGGCTGCCAGCACTGGTCGAGGTATCCGTCAACGCCACCGGCACGCCGTTCGGATTGCCCGCGCTCGGCGCCGGCAGGCCCTTGGACGGCACGTGCAGGTCGCGCAGCGCTTCGGGGCTGAGCGAATAATCACGGTTTACTTCCATGATCACGTGATACTGGTTCAGCTCCGAATAGATGGTGGCGACCTGGCGCTGGCCAAAGCTGTCATACAGCGCATTGTCGACGTCACGCGCCGACATGCCCAGGCGCGAGGCGCTGTCCTTGTCGATGGTGACAAAGGTTTCTACGCCATTGTCCTGCTGGTCGGTATCGACGTCGGTCAGCGACTTCTGGCCCTTCATCGCATCGGCCAGACGGGTGGCCCAGCGCTTCAAATCGGCCTGGTTGTCGCTCTTGAGCGTGTACTGGAAGTTGGAATTGGCCTGCCGTCCGCCGGCCCGCAGATCCTGCACCGGGCTGAGGAACAGCTGCACGCCGGTAACCTTGGCCAGCTGCGGCCGCAGGCGCGCAATCACCGCCTGCCCGGCCACCGAGCGCTGGCTGGCCGGCTTCAGGTTGATGAACATGAAGCCGCCGCCGGCACGCCGGCCACCGGTAAAGCCGACTACCGTTGCCACGTCCGGGTCGTCCTTGATGATGGTGACCAGCGCCTTGAGCTTGCCCTGCATGGCCTGGAACGAGATGCTCTGGTCGGCGCGGATACCGCCGCTGATCTGGCCCGTGTCTTGCTGCGGGAAGCCGCCCTTCGGAATCGCCGAGAACAGGTAGACATTCAGACCAATCACAAACACCAGGCTCAGCATCACCAGCGCAATGCTGGACAAGGCCCAGTCCAGGCTATGCTCGTAGACGTTCAGCACCCAGTCGAAACCGCGCTCGAAGAAGCGCGCGACCGGACCTGGCGGCTTGGCCTGGTCATGGCCAGGCGTCAGCAGCCAGGCGCACAGCATCGGCGTGGTGGTCAGCGAGATCACCAGCGAGATCATCACGGCGGCCGACAACGTGACGGCAAACTCCTTGAACAGCGCGCCGAACTGGCCGCCCATGAACAGCAGCGGAATGAACACCGCAATTAGCGACAGGCTGATCGACAGCACGGTGAAGCCCACTTCACGCGCGCCCAGCAGCGCCGCTTCGAAGCGGTTCATGCCGGCTTCGATGTGGCGGGTGGTATTTTCCAGCACCACGATGGCGTCATCGACCACGAAGCCGGTGGCCACGGTCAACGCCATCAGCGACAGGTTGTTCAGGCTGAAGCCCAGCAGATACATGGCGCCGAAGGTGCCCAGCAGCGAGACGATGGTTGCCACCGCCGGCACAAAGGTGGCGCGCAGGCTGCGCAGGAACACGCTCACTACCAATACCACCAGCAGGATGGAAATCACCAGCGTGATCTCGATTTCGTGCAGCGACGAGCGGATCGAATTGGTGGAATCACTGGCGACGTCTACCTTCACGTCGTCAGGCAGCTGCGCTTGCAGCGTCGGCAGCTGGGCGCGCACGCTGTTGACGGTCTCGATCACGTTGGCGCCGGCGGCCGGGCGCAAAATCACCACGATGGCCGGTTCGCCGTTGAACAGGCCCAGGTTGTTGACATCCTCGACGCCATCGACCACGTCGGCCACGTCCTGCAGCCGGATCGCGGTCTGGTCACGCCAGCCCACCACCAGTTGGCGGTAGGCGGAGGCGTTGCGCCCGCCGCTGGCGGTCATCGATTCGGTGTAGATCTGCAGCCGCTTGCCGTCGCCCTGGATGGCGCCGCGCGGGCGGTTGGCGTTGGTGGCCTGGATCGCCGCACGCACGTCTTCCATCGACAGGCCGTACTGGTTCAGCGCATACGGATTGAGTTCAACCCGCACCGCCGGCAGCGAGCTGCCACCCAGTTCCACGTCGCCCACGCCCTGCACTTGCGACAGGCGCTGCAGCACGGTGTTGGAAACGGCGTCGAACACCTGGCCCGGCGTGCGCGTCTTGGAAGTCAACGCCAGGATCATCACCGGCGCGCCGGAGGTATTGGCCTTGCGGTAGCTGGGATTACTGCGCAGCGAAGCGGGCAAATCGACGCGACTGGCGTTGATCGCTGCCTGCACTTCGCGCGCGGCGGCATCGACGTTGCGATTCAGGTCGAATTGCAGTGTGATGTTGCTGGAGCTCGGGCTGGAGCTGGACGTCATCTCATTGACGCCGGCGATCACGCCCAGATGGCGCTCCAGCGGCGTGGTGACGCTGGTCGCCATAGTGTTCGGGCTAGCGCCCGGCAGCGTGGCGCTGACCGAGACCACCGGGAAATCCACTTGCGGCAGTGGCGCCACCGGCAGCACGAAGAACGCGCCGATGCCGGCCAGCGCCAGGCCGCAAGTGAGCAGCACCGTGGCGATCGGCCGTTTGACGAATGGCGACGACAGGTTCACGGCGCACCGCCTTCAGGTGGCGGCGACAGCAGGGCCGCGCGCGCAGCGTCGCTACCCTGCCGCTTGTTTTTGCGGCCGAAGCGCTGCGCCAGGCTGTCGAAGCCCAGGTAGATCACCGGAGTGGTGAACAGCGTCAGCATCTGGCTGACGATCAGGCCACCAAAAATGGCCAGGCCCAGTGGGCGGCGCAGTTCGGCGCCCTCGCCCCAGCCCAGCATCAGCGGCACAGCGGCAAACAGCGCGGCCAGCGTCGTCATCAGGATAGGACGGAAGCGCAGCAGCGCCGCCTGGTGGATTGCCTCGCGCGGCGGCTTGCCCTGTTCCCGCTCCGCCTCGATGGCGAAGTCGATCATCATGATCGCGTTCTTCTTGACGATACCGATCAGCAAGATGATGCCGATGATGCCAATCACGCCCAGGTCCTGGCCGGTGACCATCAGCGCCAGCAAGGCGCCCACGCCAGCCGACGGCAGCGTCGACAGGATGGTCAGCGGGTGGATATAGCTTTCATACAGCACGCCCAGCACGATATACACGCAAATCACCGCGGCCAGGATCAGCCACAGTTGATTCGACAACGAGGCTTGATAGGCGCCGGACGCGCCCAGGAAAGTCATCGTCACCGACTGCGGGAACTTGATCTCGGTGGCGGCTTCCTTGATGCTGTCCACTGCCGTACCCAGCGAAACGCCAGACGCGGTATCGAAGCCCAGCGTGGTGGCCGGATACTGCGCCACGTGCGTCACTTGCAACGGCGCCGGACGCTCGCTGACGGTGGCTACCGCCGACAGCGGCGTGGCCTTGCCGGAACCGGTGCGCAGCTGCAAGTTGCCCAGCTGTTGCGGGGTGCTGATGTTGTCGGGGCGCGCTTCCAGGATCACGCGATACTGGTTGGTCTCGGTGAAGATAGTCGATACGATACGCTGGCCAAAGGCGCTGTACAAGGCATCGTCGATCGACGCGGCGCTGATCGACAGCCGCGAGGCGCTGTCGCGGTCGACGCTGACATAGGCCGCATTGGCGCTGGCGCCCACGTCCGATACTACATTGCGGATCTGCGATTTGGTGCGCATCTGCGCCGCCAGCTTGGTGGCCCATTCGTTGACGGTGGCGTTATCCGCGCCCTCGATCGACACGCGGAACTGGGTCGGTCCGGTTTCGGCATCGATGGTCAAGTCCTGGGTCGGTTGCAAATACAGCGTCAGGCCCGCAATCTCGGCCACGTGCTGGCGCAAGCGATCCATGGTCTCTTGTTGGTTGTCGCTGCGCTTGTTTTTCAGGTTAATCAGCATGCTGCCGGTATGCAGCATGGTGTTGTTGGCCGCATCCACGCCCACCACGGAGCTCAGCGTTTCCACATCCGGGTCGGCCTGGATGACGCGGGCAGCCTGCTGCTGCAACTGCGCCATGCGCTGGTAGGACACGGCCTTGCCGGTTTCCAGGCGCGCTTGCAGCTGGCCGGTATCCTGGGTCGGGAACAGGCCCTTCGGAATCACCACATACAGCAAGGCGGTCAGCAACAAGGTCGCCAAGGCCACCAGCAGCGTGATGGCCTGGCGGTCCAGCACCCAGCTCAGCGAGCTATCGTAGTGGCCGACGACCCAGTCGAAGAAGCCCTGCACCTTGCGGCCGAAGGCGGTCGGCTGCTCTTCGGCATGGCTCTTCAGCCAGCGTCCCGACATCATCGGCACCAGCGTCAGCGACACCACGGCGGAAATCAGGATGGTGATGGCCAGTGAGATCGCGAATTCGCGGAACAGCCGGCCCACCACGTCGCCCATGAACAGCAGCGGTATCAGCACGGCGATCAGCGACACCGTCAGCGAGATGATGGTGAAGCCGATCTGGGTGGCGCCCTTCAGCGCGGCAGCCATCGGCGCTTCGCCTTCCTCGATGTAGCGGGAAATGTTCTCGATCATGACGATCGCATCATCGACCACGAAGCCGGTAGCGATGGTCAGCGCCATCAGCGACAGGTTGTTCAGGCTATAGCCCAGCAAATACATCACGCCGCAGGTACCGATCAACGAGATCGGCACCGACAGGCTGGCGATCACGGTCGCGCGCACGCTGTGCAGGAAAGCGAAGATCACCAGCACCACCAGCACCACGGCCAGGATCAGTTCCATCTCCACGTGTTCAACCGAGGCGCGGATGCCGGTGGTACGGTCGCTCAGCACCTCGACCTTCATCGCGGCCGGCAGGCTCGCTTGCAATTCCGGCAGGCGCTTCTTGATCGCGTCCACGGTGGAAATCACGTTGGCGCCAGGCTGGCGCTGCACGTTCAGGATGATCGCCTGTTGCAGGATGCCCTGGTGGCCGGACCAGGCGCCCAGCTCGACGTTCTCGGCGCTGTCGACCACCTGCGCCACATCGCTCAGGCGCACCGGGGCGCCGTTCTTGTAGGCCAGGATCAGGTCCTGGTATTCCTTCGCCGTGACCAGCTGGTCGTTGGCGTTGATGCTGTAGGCGCGGGTCGGGCCGTCGAAGTTACCCTTGGCGCCGTTGGCGTTGGCCGCCGTGATGGCGGTACGCAGCGTGTCCAGGCCCAGGCCATATGAGGCCAGCAAATTGGTGTCGGCCTGGATGCGCACGGCCGGACGCTGGCCGCCGCTGAGCGTGACCAGGCCGACCCCGGTGACCTGGCTGATCTTCAGCGCCAGCCGGGTGTTGACGACGTTCTGCACTTCGGTCAGCGGCATCGTGTCGGAGGTGATCGCCAGCGTCAACACCGGCGCGTCGGCTGGATTGACCTTGGCGTACACCGGCGGCGCCGGCAGGTCGGTCGGCAACAGCGTGGCGCCGGCATTGATCGCGGCCTGCACTTCCTGCTCGGCCACGTCCAGCGTCTGGCCCAGGCCAAATTGCAAGGTGATGATGGAGACGCCAGCGGCGCTGGTGGAACTCATGCGCTGCAGGCCAGCCATCTGGCCGAACTGGCGCTCCAGCGGCGCGGTCACAGTCTGGCCCATCACTTCAGGGCTACCGCCCGGGTACAGCGTCTGCACCTGGATGGTCGGAAAATCGACTTGCGGCAGCGCCGACAGCGGCAGGAACTTGAAGCCGACGATGCCCGCCAGGACGATCGCCAGCATCAGTAGCGAAGTCGCTACCGGGCGCTGGATGAATGGTGCAGAAGGACTCATTGCTTTGCCGCGCCTTCTGCAGGACGTTGGCGATGCGTATGCTCGCCCGATGCCGCACCTTCAGCAGCCGCGCCGGCAGCCGCGGACGCGGCGCCAGCACCTTCGGTGGCAGCGGCACCGCCCTTGCCACGACGGCCGCCGGCGCGCTCGCCCGGCAGCACCACTTTCGAACCATCCTTCAGGCGGTCCGCGCCTTCGGTGATGACCTGCTCGCCGACCTGCAGGCCGCTGGCGATCTGGATCTTGTCCACGGTCACCTGGCCGCGCGTGACCGGGCGCTGCGCCACCGTCTTATCGGCCTTCAGCACGAACACGTAGTCGCCGCTATTCCCGTGGCGCAACGCGGTGACCGGCACCATCACCGCATCCTTGATGGTGCGCAATTCCAGCCGCACGTTGACGAACTGGCTAGGGAACAGTGTGAATTTATCGTTGGCGAAGCGCGCCTTGGCCTTCACGGTACCGGTCTGCACATCGACCTGATTATCCAGTGCCGCAAACTGGCCGCTGCCCAGTGTGCTGGTACGGGTGCGGTCCAGCGCGATGGCCGGCAGCGCGCCGCCGGCGCTGGCCTGCTGCATCACCAGCGGCACATTATCCTGCGGGATCGAAAACTCAACGTCGATCGGCGACAGCTGCGTAATCACCGCCAGCCCGTTGGCATCGCCCGAGCTGACCAGATTGCCGATATCGACCACGCGCAGGCCCACGCGGCCCGTGATCGGCGCGATGACCTTGGTATAGCCCAGATTCAGTTTGGCCGTACCCTCGGCGGCGCGGTCAGTCATGACCGTGCCTTCCAGTTGCTTGACCAGCGCCGCCTGCGTGTCCACGTCCTGGCGGGCGATCGAGTCCTGGCTTAACAGCGTGCGATAGCGTTCCAGCGTCAGCTTGGCGTTTTCCAGCTGCGCATCATCGCGCTGGCGTTGGCCGGCGGCCTGCAGCAGCGCCATCTCGAACTGGCGCGGATCGATCTGCGCCAGCACCTGGCCAGCCTTGACCATCTGCCCTTCCTTGAACAGCACCTTTTGCAAGATGCCCGACACCTGCGGGCGCACCGTGGTAGTGGCCGCAGCCGTGACAGTGCCTAGCGCATCGATAGCGATCGGCACGTCGGCCGTTTCGGCCGTCGCCACGCCAACCGTGGACGCAATGGCGCCACGCCGCCCGCCGGCACCACCAGGGCCGCCTGGGCCGCCGGGTCCCGCAGCGCCAGGAGCACCGGGACCACCCGCCTGCCCAGCCGCGCCGGCGGCATCGGCCGACGGATGAGTCAGACGCCAGGCCAGCCCGCCAAGGGCCGCCATCGCGGCCACGGCAATCACCGTGCCGACCGCTTTGGAGCGCCGGCTGCGGGTGGGTCGGTTGCTGTTCAATGTCGGCTGCTGTTGCATATCCATCGATTATCCTCTTTCTGAGCTGCGGTGCATGGCAAAAAAGCCACAGCGTTTTCAATGCGTGGACTCTAGCATATGAGGCCATATGCTGTCCGGCACCCGGGGTCATTGGTTACAAACTCGCTACAAAAGTGCTAGCCACCGCCTCGCGGCTCTGAAAGCGCTTTACAAATCTTTACCAATACGACATTGCTGCTTTACCTGCGCCGCTCACACTCGATGCCGTTGTCTCCCTAAACCCAACGAGGACTACCATGCGCATCATGAACCGCCAAACTATCGCCGCCTTCCTGCTCGGTTCCGCCCTGGTGGCCGGCGCCGGCGCTTTTGCCGTCGACCGCCATCAAGAAATGCAGGCCATGCACGACAGCGATCCGGCCGCCCACATCGACCATATGCTCAAGCATTTGTATGTGGACCTGGATGCTACCGACGCGCAAAAGGCGCGGATCGACCCGCTGGTCAAGCAGGCCATGCAAGACCTGAAGCCGATGCACACGCAACTGCATGACGCGCACGCCAAAGTGCTGCAGGCGCTGACCCAGCCCACCATCGACCGCAGCGCGCTGGAAGCGTCGCGTGCGCAAACCTTGCAACTGGCCGACCAGGCCTCGAAGCGGCTGGTGCAGCTGATCGCCGATGTGGGCGACGTGCTGACGCCGGCCCAGCGCCAGAAGCTGGCCGACCATCTGAGCAAGATGCACGGCGGCGGACACCATCACGGCTAAGCGAAGTACGGCCCACGCGGCGGTTGTGCCGGCCGCCGCGTGTCCGTAGAATGAATCGCATGAACCCAACCACCACCCTGCCGCCGCAGTTGCCACCGCAGTTACCACCTCTGTTACCACATATCCTGTTGGTCGAGGACGACCCGCGCCTGGCCGAGATGCTGACCGAATACCTGTCGCAGGCCGGCTTGCGTGTCAGCGTCGCCGCCAACGGCCGCGCCGCGCTGGACCAGCTGGCAAACGCGGCCGGGGACGGCGTCATCCACGCCGTCATCCTCGACCTGATGCTGCCCGATATGGACGGCCTCGATGTCTGCCGCCGCCTGCGCGCCGGCCCGTCCGGGAATGCCGATACGCCGGTGCTGATGCTGACCGCGCGCGGCGACGCCATCGACCGCATCGTCGGCCTGGAAATCGGCGCCGACGACTACCTGCCCAAGCCCTTTGAACCACGCGAGCTGCTGGCCCGCCTGCGTGCCATCCTGCGTCGCCGCGTCGACGACGCGCGCAGCAGCCACGCCAGGGAGGCCCACACGCTGTGCTTCGGTCGGCTGGAAATTGACACCGCCGCCCACGCCGTCAAGCTCGACGGCAAGCACTGCGAACTGACCGCCTATCAATACGACCTGCTGCTGGCTCTGGCGCAGAACGCCGGCCGCGTGCTGTCGCGTGAACAATTGATGGAACTGGTCAAGGGCGAGCAGCTCGAAGCGTTCGACCGCTCGATCGACGTGCACATGTCGCGCATCCGCGCCGCGGTTGAAGACGATCCCAAAAGGCCACGCCGCATCATCACCGTGCGCGGCGCCGGCTACGTATTTGCCAAGGCGCAGGACTGATGCCGCGCCTGTACTTCAAGATTTACGCCACCCTGCTGGGCAGCCTGGTGCTGTTCGCCCTGGCAGTCGGCGTATTGTGGCACCGTACCGGCGGCCCGCTGGAGCGAGCCGATGCCACGCTGGCCCTGCTGATGCAGTCCATGCTGCCGCCGCCGGACACCCCCGCCGACGCGCAGCAGGCCGCGCTGCAGCGCATGGCCGACAGCATCCACGCCAACATGACCTTGTACCGTGGCGACTGGAGCATGATCGCCTCGTCCGGCACGCCGGTGGTGCGCCACAAGCACGGCTTCGGCATTGAGCAAGCTGTGTCGCCCGAGTCCTATGTGCACCTGCCCGACGGCCGCCACCTGCTATCCGACCAGCCGATGGGCTTTGCCCGGCCCAAGGCCCTGCTGCACACCTTGCTGGTGCTGCTGGCATTGGGCGTCGGTATCGCCGCCTTCCCGCTGGTGCGCTACCTGACCAAACGGCTGGAGCGCTTGCAGCGCGGTGTGGAATTGCTGGGCGCGGGCGATCTGTCGGCACGGGTCAAGGTCGAAGGCAAGGATGAAATCGCGCAGCTGGCGCGCAGTTTCAACCGCGCTGCCGACCAGATCGAACAGCTGATCGGCGCCCACAAGACACTGCTGGCCAACGCCTCGCACGAATTGCGCACGCCGCTGGCGCGCATCCGGCTGGCGCTGGAACTGGTGAAGGATGGCGTCGATCCCAAGCGCAAGGCCGGGCTGGAACAGGACATCGCCGAACTCGATCACCTGCTGGACGAGATCTTGCTGGCCAGCCGCCTGGGCGCGCTGCATGAACAGATGCGGGCGGAAGAAACCGATTTACTGGCTTTGGCCGCGGAAGAATGCGCGCGCTACGACGATGCGATGCTCAACGGTGTCTCGGCGACAGTGCTGGGCGATCCGCGCCTGCTGCGCCGCCTGCTGCGCAACCTGCTGCAGAACGCGCACCGCCACGGCGTGCCCCCGGCCCATGTGCGGGTCGAATGCGACCGTGAGCTGAACGTGGCCACGCTGACCGTGTGGGACAGTGGCCCCGGCATTCCAGCGGAAGAATTTGAACGGGTGTTCGAGCCCTTCTACCGCCGCCAGGGCACGCGCGACAATCTGGGCACAGGCTTGGGATTGGCGCTGGTGCGCCAGATCGCCCAGCGCCACGGCGGCTCGGCGCGCTGCGCCGTGCTGCAGGATGGACGCGGCAGCTTCGTGGTGACGCTGCCGCTGGCTTAAATCACGGCGATTCGCACAAACAGTGGGTGACCGCGGTGAACGGCTTACGGCCGTTGCTGATCTCGCTCAGCCAGCCCAGCTCGTGCGCCATGTCGACGGCGGCGCCCGGCGGCAGGCCAGTGCTCGACAGACCGGTGCGCACCTGCCCGCCGATCGCCTGCGCCACGCCGGCCAGCGCGGTATTGCCGAACAGGTCCAGCAGCCGATCGAACTTGCTGCTCTCGCGCTCCACATACACCACGCGGAAGTCCTTATCCAGCTTGGCGCGCTGCGCCGCCGACTTCAGTGCGTCGCCGTAGCTGCCCAGCTTATCGACCAGGCCGCGGTCCTTGGCCTGCGCGCCGCTCCACACGCGGCCCTGCGCCACCGCGTCGATTTTCTCCGGCGTGCTCTTGCGCGCCTGTGCGGCCTTGGTGGTGAACTCCGCATAAATGTGGTTGATGCTGCCCTGGATAAGCTGCGCGAAGCGCGGGTCCAGCGGCCGCAATGGATTGCCTGCGTCGCCCAGCCAGGTGGTCGGCGCGCCGGCGGTGTGCACGCCGAGCTTGTCGATCACCTTGTCGGCGGTCGGCAAGATGGCGAACACGCCGATCGAACCGGTGATGGTGGCCGGATCGGCGATCACTTCATCGGCTGACATCGAAATCCAATAGCCGCCCGAAGCCGCCACATTACCCATCGAGACCACCACCGGCTTGCCGGCGGCGCGGGTCAGTTCCAGTTCGCGGCGGATCAGCTCCGACGCGAAGGCGCTGCCGCCAGGTGAATCGACGCGCAGCACCACGGCCTTGATCTTGTCGTCCTCGCGCGCCATGCGGATCAGGCGCGAAGTGGACTCGCCACCGATGGCGCCCGGGCCGGCAACGCCATCGCTGATTTCGCCCTGCGCGATCACCACGCCGACGGCGTCGCCGGTCATTTTCGGATGCAGGCGCGCCAGATAGTCTTCGAAGTTCACCTGGCGAAAGGTCTTGCCGTCGCTGTCCTTGGCGCCGCGCGCCATCATCATGGTGCGGATTTCATCGCGGGTCTTCAGGCCGTCGACCAGCTTGGACGACAGCACCACCTTGGCCAGATCGCCTTGCATCGCCGTCACCTTGGCCGGCAAGTCGTTGATGTCTTTCATGATCTGCCCTTCCGGCAGCTTGCGGGCGTGCTCCACTTCGGCGGTGTAGCCGTTCCACAGGCCGTTGTTCAGATACGCTTCCGCTTCAGCGGCGGCAGGCGACGGGCCGTTGGCGATGTAAGGCTCGGCGAAGCTCTTGTAGGTACCGACCCGCATCAGGTTGACCGTCACGCCCAGCTTGTCGAGTGCATCGCGGTAGTAGTTGCGGTAGCGGCCAAAGCCCTGCAGCAGCACCGCGCCCATCGGATGCAGATAGACTTCGCTGGCGTGCGCCGCCACCAGATACTGGCGCTGGTCGTAGCTGGAGCCCCAGGCCAGCACCGGCTTGCCGGCCGCCTTGAAGCGCTCCAGCGCAGCGGCCACTTCGTGCAGCGACGCCTGGCCGCCGCCTTCCAGTTCATCGGCCAGCAGCACGGCGCCGCTGATGTTGTCGTCCTTGGCGGCGGCGTCCAGCACCGACAGTACGTCGCGCAGCTGCACCATCTTGTGCACCTCGCTGCCGCGCACGCCGTTGAGCACCGTGTCGCGCACCGACACGCTGGACTGCTCCACCAACTGGCCCTTCAGGTCCAGCACCAGCGTGGTCTTGGCCGCCAGCGGCTTGGCCCCGCTGCCGAAGATGGCAACTAGCAACGCTATCACCAGCGCCAGGAACAGCAGGTTGAACACCGTGCGGCGGCCTGCGTCCAGCGCCCGCCAGAAAAAGGCGAAGCCGCTGCGTATATAAGTCAATGGGGAACGTGACATCAGCACTCCTTGGGGGTTTATGTCGGTTAGGTCAATCTAAATTGCAATATTACAATATTTGCAAACATTGTAGCTTAGGCGCTCGCTCAGGCAGGCGTTAACACCGCCTTGGCCGCTTGCGGCGACGAAATCAGGAACAGTCCTCCCATGACCAGTAATCCGTTCAGAATAAGCAATTCCAGGCCCATACGGTAGCTACCGAACAGCAGTGCTTGATTTTGGTCAATTGCATAGCACAGCAGCGGACCAGCCAGCACGGCCAGCGGCACCCAGCGGTCCTGTACGCTGCGGTGCGTCAGCAGGCCGAAGGTAAACAGACCCAGCAGCGGGCCGTAAGTATAGCTGGCCAATTTCAGGATCACCCCTATCATGCTGGGATGGTCCATCCATTTGAAGCCCATGACCAGCAGCAGGAACAGCGCGCAAAACGCCAGGTGGACGCGGTGGCGCCAGCGCAGCTTGGCCGCTTCGTCGAGATCGCTGCGGAGCTGCAAACCCAGCAGGTCGATGCAGACGCTAGAGGTCAGCGCCGTGATCGCGCCATCCGCGCTGGGGAACAGTGCCGATACCAGCGCAATGAAGAACAGCAGTTGCAGCAGCGCCGGCATGTGGCCCATCACCACGGCGGCAAACAGCTGGTCGCCGCTGGCGCTCACGCCCGCGCCCGGCGCGTACAGGTGCAGCAGGCCGCCCAGGTACAGGAACAGCGAGAGCACGGCGACCAGGATGGCGGTCAGCGCCAGCATGTTTTTCTGCGCATCGCCCAGGGTCTTGACCGAGATATTTTTCTGCATCATTTCCTGGTCCATGCCGGTCATGGCGATCACGATGAAGATGCCGGCCAGTACCTGCTTCCAGAAGTTGACGGGGCTGTCGAGCGAGGTGGTGATCACGTGCACCAGGCCGTGTTGCTGCATCTGCGCCAGGCTGGCGGGCAGGCTCAGGTCCATGGCGTGCAGCAGCCAGGCCACGCAGGCGAGCAGGCCCAGCAACATGCCGGTGGTTTGCAGCGTGTCGGTCCAGACTATGGTTTTCACGCCGCCCTGGTAGGTGTAGCACAGGATCATGGCCAGGATCACCAGGCTGGTCAGCCAGAACGGCACGCCCAGGCTGTCGAGCAAAGTCGCTTGCAGGATGTTGACTACCAGGTAGAGGCGCGCCGTGGCGCCCAAGGTGCGCGACAGGATGAAGCAGGCGGCACCGCTCTGGTAGGAACGGCGGCCCAGGCGCAGGTCGAGGTAATGGTAAATCGAGGTCAGTTTCAGGCGGTAGTACAGCGGCAGCAGGATGTAGGCCACGGCGAGGTAGCCAAGCACATAGCCGAGCACGATCTGCAAATAGCCGAAGCCGTCGCGGCCGACGGCGCCGGGCACGCTGACGAAGGTGACGCCACTGAGCGTGGTGCCGACCATGCCGAAGGCGACCAGGCGCCAATTGCTGCTCTTGTTACCGATGTAAAAACTATCGTTGCTGGCGTTACGAGAAGTGACCCAGGCAACGCCCAGCAACAAGGCAAAATAGGCAAGGACGACGCAAAACAGGGCGACAGCTGACATGACGGTAAATCCAGAGGCGAGTGATTCAATTCGCCGCCAATATACCACCGTGCCGGCTGTTAGGCGCAGCAGCGGCCGCCTGCTATCCCCTTAGTGCGCAGCGACGTGCATCGTTTGCGTAGCGCCAGCCATGGCCGGGCGCGGCTTCAAGCGGTCGAGGCGGCCGCTAAGCGCGGTCAGTCCGTAGGCAGCGAGCACCACCAACGCGCCGATCCAGCCGGTATGCACCAGTCCCAGGCGCTCGACGATCAGTCCCCCGCCCCAGGCACCGCCGGCGATGCCCAGGTTAAACGCCGCGATGTTCAGGCCGGACGCCACATCGACGGCACGCGGCGTGTAGTGCTCGGCCTGCCGCACCACATACACTTGCAGGCCAGCGACGTTACCGAAGGCCAGCGCGCCCCACAACAGCACGGTCAGCAGCACCAGCCATGTGTATGGCGCGGTAAAGCTCAGCGTCGCCAGCACGGCGGCCAGGCCAAGGAAGATGATCTTCAGCGCAGCGATCGGACCGCGCTGGTCAGCCAGCTTGCCGCCCCAGATATTGCCCACTGCAACCGACAAGCCATACACCAGCATCACCGCGCCAACCGCGTTGGCGCTAAAGCCGCTCACTTGCTGCAGGATCGGCGCCAGATAGGTAAAAGCGATAAACGAACCGCCATAACCCACCGCCGTCATCGCGTAGACCAGCAGCAGGCGCGGCTCGCCCAGCACCTTCACTTGTTGCAGCAACGATGCCGGCTGCTGGTGCTCGATGCTGGACGGTACAAACGCCAGGCTGCCGACAAAGGCGATCACGCCCAGCGCGGACACTGCCAGGAAAGTCTCGCGCCAGCCGCAATGCAGGCCGATGAAAGTCCCCAGCGGCACGCCGGTCACCAGCGCCACGGTCAGGCCGGTGAACATGATGGCGATCGCGCTGGCGGCCTTTTCCTCGCTCACCAGCGAAGTAGCGATGGTCGAGCCGATCGAGAAGAACACGCCATGCGCCAGCCCGGTCAGGATGCGGGCCAGCACCAGCGACTCGTAGCTGGGCGCCTTCCAGGCCAACAAATTGCCCAGGGTGAACAGCACCATCAGCGACAGCAGCAGCAGTTTGCGCGGCACCTTGCCGGTCAGCGCGGTCAGCACCGGCGCGCCGATGGCGACACCCAGCGCATACAGGCTGACCAGCAGTCCGGCCGACGGCAAATTCACGCCCAGGTCGGCGGCAATGGTGGGCAACAGGCCGACGATGACAAACTCGGTCGTACCGATGGCAAACGCGCTGATGGTCAGCGCCAGCAAGGCAATGGGCATGGCAACACTCCTTAAAAGTTAATGCCATGCAGTATCGGGGCTTTCGTTATCGCGAAAAAGATAGGAAAATTCAGATCATATTTGATTTGCACTCAACAATGAGTGCAGCGGCGGCAAATCCTGCTATATTCGCGCCCATGAATTCAGAAAAACTCGCCCTGCTGCTGTCCCGCGAAATGCCCTACGGAAAATACAAAGGCCGGCTGATCGCCGACCTTCCGGGGCACTACCTGGGCTGGTTCGCGCGCGCAGGCTTCCCTTCCGGCGAGCTGGGCAGCCTGCTCGCCCTGATGTACGAACTCGACCACAACAACCTGCGCCCCCTCCTCGACCCGCTCCGCCCACGGCGATAGCTATGCGAACTTGCATGTGATCTTGCGCAGTTCGCAGCCAGAGCGTCGGGCTGCCCATGTGCAGGGCCGCCCTATGGTGAGCCATTTAGCACTGCAAGCAGCCGGCAACCCATGAGCGCGCTTGGCGCCGCAAGCGAGCTCCTCACGCCCCGGCAATGGCGATCGCTGCTGCTGGAGGGCGTCGTTCCGCTCTTCGGCGCCGGCATACTTTATGGGCTATACGGATAGGCCCGCATGGAAACCTCCCGCAGCAGCGTTCGTTTTATTCTGCTCCTCGGCGCTCGCCTTGATCGGCTCGGCTGCCATAGCTTGCCACCTTCGCTGACGAAATCGTTGCAGGGATAGAGCAGCAGCAGGCCGGTGTCCGATGCCAGGTAGTTATCGGAACTCATGTGCAGCGCCTGGGGCTGAGGGATCTGCACAGAGTCTAGACAAGCGCGCGCCACGATTCCAGTGAATCGACGTTAATTGATATAGAGATAGCGCCGCTCACCCGGGTATCGTGCAACATGGTCACTGTGACAATGTACGTACTTATGCCGCAAGTTAAGCTCTATATTGATTTCGTGACCCACAGCGTCACCTCGGCACGCTTTCTCGATGAAGGAATACATCATGCACACCCAGCCTTGCACCTGTTTCATCATTCCGTCCAAAGTCCTGCGAAAATTGGCGGATGCCGCAGCCACCGACGCCGAGCGGCAGGCACTGCTGGACCAGATCGAACTCTCCGCCCATATCCGCGGCCAGCGTTCGGTCACCCCGGCCCTGATGGCCAACGTTGCAGGAGAGAAACGCCGTACCATCTTCGATTGCAAGCACCAGACCGTCCTGCCGGGCAAGCTGATACGGGGCGAAACCGATCCCGCCGTGCATGACCAGGCCGTCAACCAAGCCTTCGACGGCGCCGGCACCACCTACGACTTCTACCAGCAAATCCTCAAGCGCAACTCCGTCGACGGCAAGGGCCTGCGGCTCGATTCGTCGGTCCACTACAGCACCAAGTTCAACAACGCTTTCTGGAACGGCCAGCAAATGGTCTACGGCGACGGCGACGGCAAGCTGTTCCTGGGCTTCACCGGCGCCATCGACGTCATCGCCCACGAATTGACGCACGGCGTCACCCAATACACGGTGCCGGGCGGCCTGAGCTACCAGGACCAGAGCGGTGCCTTGAATGAATCGATTTCCGACGTGTTCGGCAGCATAGTCAAGCAGTGGAGCTTGAAGCAGAGCGCCGACCGGGCCGACTGGCTGATCGGCGTCGGCATCATGGCGCAAGGCGTCGGCAAGGCGCTGCGCTCGATGGCCGATCCCGGCAACCAGGCGCTGACCTGGTCCGGCGACGACCAGCCCAAGACCATGGCCGGCTATGTGCCAGGCGGTGACGTGCACACCAACTCCGGTATCCCCAACCACGCCTTCTACATCGCGGCCCTCACGCTCAAGGGCAATTCCTGGGACAAGGCTGGTCCGATCTGGTATCAGGCCATGCCCATGTTGCATTCCGACGCCACCTTTAGCGACATGGCCGGCGCCACGATAGCGGCGGCGGCCATGCTGTACGGCGCCAATTCAGCCGAGCAGCAAGCGGTCAAGATGGCATGGCAGGAGGTGGGCGTGCTGTGAGTGCGGCCGCCACCCGCTTGATCTTGCGCAGCAGCGGCGGCTTCACCGGGCCGGCTGGCGCACAGACACGCACGGTCGATCTGGCCGCCCTGCCCGCCGCCAAGGCGCAGCAGCTGCAGCAGTTGCTGGACGCCTGCGATTTCGCGACGCTGCCGGCGCGGCTGGCCAAAGCCGCGCCGCAGTCATGGGATTTCGCCTACACGCTCGATGTGCAAACCGGCGGCCAGTCGCACGCGGTGCAGTTTCATCTGGACGCCGCGCCGTCGGCCTTGCAACAGTTGGCGGCCGCGCTCGATGCGCTGCCGCCCGATTGACGGCAATTACAGCGGCTCGACCCGCAATTCAGGATAGCCGGTCCGCGCATCGACCGGTCGCGAGAAGCGCTGCCCGGGCAGCAAGGCCAGCAGCAATTCGACCGTGGTGCGCACGATACAGCCGGCGCTGACGTGACCGCCCAGCACCTGCCCCTGCGCATCCGATACCGACATGTGCAGGTGCGCACCGTCCGACGACACGGAGCCGGCCAGCGTCAATATCTCCAGATCGCCGCGCAGTTCAGTCGGCTGCGGCAGGCCCGCATAACGCAGCTGCGCCACGCTCAGGCTGCCTATACCCTGCAGCACAAAGCCCGCCTGCAGGCCACTGCCGCGCAGCGCCGCTTCGATCGCCGCACGCAGATCGTCACCCGGATTCAGGCGCAGCGCCAGCATCTGCATGACGCTAGCCCTGGGCGGCGCGGCCACCCGCCAGCAGCTGGGCAAACTCGCCGCTGTCGACCAGTTTCTGCAGGTCCCGCGCCCCGCCGATCAGCATGCCGTTGACAAACACCATCGGGAAGGTCGCCCAACCGCTCCACATTTTCAGCGCCAGGCGCGGCTTCCACTGCGACAGGTAGCTGCCGTATTCCAGGTATTGGTAGGGCGTGCCCAGGCCATCGAGGATCTTGCGCGCCTTGCGCGGAAACGGGTTCTGACGCATGCCGACTACCACCACGGCATTGCCTGCGACGGCAGCCTGCACTGCGCGTACGGCGTCGGCGTGGAAGCCGGCCGCTGTATCGCGCACGGCAGCATGGATGAGGGCCTGGTCCAGGATGGTACGGCTCATGGAATGTCCTTGTGAGATAAAAGTGCTAGCGTAGCCGGATCGAACGCGCCGGCATAGTATTTTTGCAGGCATGCGCTAAAAATCTGCTGCTCTGGCGCGGCCAGCGCAAACAGCGTCATGCAGGACTGGAATTTCATGTCGTCCGGCGTGGCGAAGATGTCGCCTATGGCCCGGCCGGGAATGGCCGCCACCAGCGCGCTGCATTCGAACAGCCGCGCCCCCAGCACCGCATGCTGCAGATAGGCCTGCGCTTCGGCCAGGCCGGACAAGGCATAGCGCCGCGCCATGTCGCTGTGACCCAGGCCGGCCAGTTGCGGAAAGATGAACCACATCCAATGGCTGCGCTTGCACCCGGCCACCAGTTCGGCCAGCACCGTATCGTACAGCGGCGCTTGCGCGTCGACAAAATGCCGCAATCTGAAGCCGTCCGCCATACGCCGCCCCCATGGTTGTTGTCACGACCGCAAAACCGCCCCGCCGTTCAGCGCGCGCCAAACGCTAAGCGCTTGCCCTCCCGCAGCATGGTCTCGAATTCCGCCGCCGACACCGGCTGGCTGAACAGATAGCCTTGCAGCTGGTCGCAGCCCAGCTCGCGCAGGAAGTTCATCTGTTCGGTGGTCTCCACGCCCTCCGCCACGATTTCCTGGCGCAACTGCTGCGCCATGGTGACGATGGCGCGCGCGATGGCGCAGTCGTTCTCTTCATACGGCAAGCCGACCACGAAGGAGCGGTCTATCTTTAAGGTACTGATCGGGAATTTCTTCAAGTAGGCCAGGCTGGAATAGCCGGTGCCGAAGTCGTCCAGCGCCAGCGCCAGGCCCATCGCCACCAGCTTGTTCATGATGGCGATGACGTTGTCGCTGCCGCGCACCAGCAAGCTTTCGGTAATTTCCAGCATGATCTGCTCGGGCTGCACCTGATGCCGCTCCAGCACCGCCGCGATGCGCGCCGGCAACTGGCTGTCGAACTGGCGCGCCGACAGATTGACCGCGATCGGCGGCATGATCAGGTTGGCGTCCTTCCACGCGCGCACCTGGCGGCAGGCTTCCTCCAGCACCCAGCTGCCCAATTCAAGGATCAGTCCGGTCTCTTCCGCCACCGGGATGAACACGCCCGGCGACACCAGCCCGCGCACCGGATGGCGCCAGCGCAGCAACGCCTCGGCACCGACGATGCGGCCGCTGCGCAGGCTGACCTTGGGCTGGTAGTACAGCAGCAGCTCGTGATTGGCCAGCGCCTGGCGCAGCTCGCTCTCCAGGCGCAAGTGTTCCTTGGCGCGCTGGTTCATTTCCTCGCTGTAGAACAGGAAGGACGATTCCGGATTTTGCGCCGCCCGGCTGGCGGCCACGTCGGCGTAGCGTATCAAGGTCGAAGTTTCGCTGCCGTCTTCCGGATACACGGTCACGCCGATGTGCGCGCCCACCTGCAGGCTGTGCGCGGCGATCTGGATCGGCGTGGCCAGCGCCGCCAGCAGCTTCTGCGCCACGATGGCCGCATGTTCGCGCTTTTCGATGTGCAGCAGCGCCACCGCGAACTTGCTGCCGTCCAGCCGCGCCAGCACGTCGGCCTCGCGCAGCGACAGGCGGAACAGCCGGCCGATTTCGCACAGCAGCTCGTTGCCGATGTCGTGGCCCAGCGTGTCGCTGATGGCGCCCAGGCGGGTGATTTCAATCACCAGCAGCGCACCATGCTGCTGGCTGCGGCGTGCCTCGGTCAGCGCCTGGCCGACCAGCTGGTTCAACAGGCACAGGTTGGGCAGGCCAGTCAGGCTGTCGTAGTTGGCCATGCGCTGCATGCGCGCTTCGGCATCCTTGTGCACGCTGATGTCGGAAAACAGCGAGAAGGTGTGGCTGAGGTTGCCGTCGTGGTCGCGCACCACGCTGATGGTCACCGATTGCGGGAACAGCTCGCCGTTCTTGCGGCGGCCGATGATCTCGCCGCGCCACGGCCCGGCGCCCTGCATCGCGGCACGCACCTTGGCGCGGAACTCGGCGTCGTGCACGCCGGAGCGCAGCAGGTCGGGCGTCTGGCCTATCGATTCGGCCGGGGTGTAGCCGGTGATGCGGGTAAACGAGGAATTGATCGAGACGATGCGCTCGCTGGCGTCGGTGATCAGCACGCCCTGGTCGCTGTCCTCGATGATGCGCGCGTGCAGGCGCACCTTGTCGGCATCGGACAGCGGCTCGCTGACCTGCTGCAATTGCACCTGCATGCCGATGGCCTCGCCGCTGTCGTCGTGGCGCAGCACGATAGAGAGCTGCACCCAGATCACTTCACCCGATTTCTTGCGACGGCGTACATCGGTGGTGACGTGGGTGGCGACCTGGGGATCGTGCGCCTGGGGATCGAGGAACAGCTCGGCAATGTCGCCATCCTCGTCATCTTCCGCATACAGGAATAGCACGTGCTGGCCCAGCGCTTCCTGCGCCGTGTAGCCGAACAGCCGTTCGGCGCCGGTGTTCCAGCCGGTCAGGTAACCGGTCAGATCCAGGTCGAGCACCGCCGGTTCGGCCGGCGCGGCGCCGGATACTGCCGCGCTGCGCGCCCGGTCGAGTGCCGCATCCAGGCTGGCCAGCGTCTGCGCCAGCGCCTCGCCCTGCTGGCTGCGGGCCAGTTGGCTCAGTGCGAGACACTGCTCGATGGCGGCATCAAGCATGGGCGCTACCCGATTTGCCATCGGCCACGCCCTGCATCCACAGATTGGCTTCGGCCACCACCTGGTTGTAAATGTCGGCATCGAGGCCCAGCACGCCGAGCTGCGCCGTCAGCCCATCGAATTCGCCGCGCTCGCCCGTTTCCAGCAGCGCCAGCAAGGCGCCCAAGTCGCCGCCCTGGTCCAGCAGCGCCAACTTGACTTCATCGCTGACGGTCAGCGGTTGCAGCACCTCGGCCAGCGGCATGCCGAACAGCACGCCCAGCAGCGAGAACATGCCGACCATGAAACCCTGCTCCTGGTGCGGCTTGTCCAGGCCGATGGCTTTGGCCAGCAACTCCAAGGCACGCGCCCGCACTGCCACCCGCGCCAGCAGCATGGCCGAGCGCTGGTCGTTTTCACGCGACGAGAACAGCATCAGGTTCAGCCAGCGACGCAGCTGGGCGCGCCCCAGGATCAGGATCGCCTGCGAAAAACTGGTGACGCGCCGGTTACTGCCCATGCCCAGCGAGTTGACCAGCTTGAGCAGGTGGTAGGACAGCGTCGGATCCTTGCGCAGCAGCGCTTCGATTTCATGGGTGTCGGCATCGGCCGTCACCAGTTGCACCAGTTGCAGCGCCAGCGCGCGCGAGGCCGCCTGCGCGCCGATGGGCTTGGGCGGCGGGGCCAGGAACCAGTTGCCTTCGACCCAGCGGATTTCCGGCGCCAGCTTGTGCTCGAGCGCGCTGTCGGCGCGCTGCACGGCCGCTTCCGGCAAGGGCTGCCAACCGGCTTGCTGCAAGGCTGCCGCCAGCGCCGCATCGATACCGGCGCGGTAAAAGCACGGCATGGCGCTGGCCAGCTGTTCCAGCGGCGACACCGGCAACAGGCCGCTGGCCGCCCCGCCGGCGCCCCACAGCAAGGCGGCCGGGCTGCCGTTGCGGTCAGCCAGCAGTTGTAGAAACATCGGTGGCGCGGTCATGGTAGCGGTCATGGAAGGTTCCAACAGGGGACGTACTGCAATCACAATATATGGTACTCCGAAATTATTGGCGCTGGTCAACATGCAAGCAGCGCGTGTGCAATTCTTTGGTCTGCGTGTGCGCTATCAAACTATCGACGCCTGGCCGGGCAGATGTTGCAACAGGCGCTCGAACAGGCCGGGCTGGCGCATGCGGGCGATCCACCAGCTCAGCGCGGCGCCCGCCTCGCCGGTGCGCCAGGCCAGGTAGAAGGTTTCGTCGGGCTTGGGTTCCTCGACCGGCTTTTCCACCAGCCGCCCGGCCGCGATGGCCTGCCGCGCGCACGGCTCGGGCAAGAAGCCAAAGCCCATGCCGGCCAGCTGGTACTCATACTTGGCCTGCATGGTGGGCAGGGTCAGCGTGTCCTGGCCCAGCAGCAGGCCGACGGTGCGCGGCGCCATCTGGCGCGCCGAATCGGCCACGGTGACGGCGCGGTACGGTTGCAGGTCGTTGCGGCTGAGTTTGCCCGGCACTGCCGCCAGCGGGTGGCTGGGCGCCACCGCAAACACAAACGACATATTGCCCAGCGGCTGAGATACATAGCCGCCGCCGGCCGGTCCGTCGCCGGGAGCGCCGACCAGCAGATCGACGCGGCGCTCCAGCAGCGCTTCCCAGGTGCCGGACAAGGCTTCCTGCGCCATGCGCAGCCGGGTCTGCTGGGCCACCTCGTAAAAGGCGCGCACGTCGCCGGCCAACACGCAGGACGAGAACATCGAATCCATGCCGATGGCCAGCTCGGTCTCCCAGCCGGACGCCACGCGGCGTACCCGGTGCTCCAGGTCTTGCGCGGCGCGCAGCAGGTAGCGGCCTTCTTTCAGCAGCTCCTGGCCGGCGCGGGTCAGCTCGACACGGGGGCCGTTGCGCTCGAACACTTGCACGCCGAGGTCGTCCTCCAGCTTGCTGACGGTGTAGGAAATGGTTGACGGCACCTTATGCAACTCCTTGCCTGCAGCGGAAAACGAACCGCGGCGGTCGATCGCATCGACAATTTGCAGGGCTTCCAGGCTCAGTCTAAGCATTCGATTTTTTCGACTATAGAAGGGTAAATTTTCCGTTTTTTGTAGGAGTCGTGTACGCGTATACTGGTTTCTATCGATGCAGCGATGGTAAAAATAGCTAGCGTACACGGCTGCTTGATCTTCAAAATTATCGCACATTAACCCCTATATAAAAGAATTGGAGTGCTACCATGTTGCAGATACGTAAAAGTGAAGAACGCGGCGTCGCCAACCACGGCTGGCTCAGTTCCCGCCATAGTTTCTCCTTTGGCCACTACCACGATCCACGCCACGTGGGCTTTGGCCCGCTGCTGGTCATCAATGAAGACAATGTCACCCCGGGACAAGGTTTCGGCACCCACGGCCACCGCGACATGGAAATCATTTCCTACGTGCTCAGCGGCGCGCTGGAACACAAGGACAGCATGGGCACCGGCTCGGTCCTGCACTACGGCGATGTGCAGCGCATGAGCGCCGGCACCGGCGTGCGCCACAGCGAGTTCAACCACTCGTCCAGCGAACCCGTGCACTTTCTGCAAATCTGGATCCAGCCCAATCAGCTGAGCATCCAGCCTAGCTACGAAGAACAGCACTTCACGCCGGAAAGCAAGCTGGGCCAGTTGCGCCTGATCGCCTCCAGCGATGGCCGCGAAGGTTCGGTGCTGGTGCACCAGGATGCCGCGATCTACGCGACCATCATGACTGCCAGCGACAGCCTGAAGCACGAGCTGGCCGCCGGGCGCATCGCCTACGTCCACGTGATCCGCGGCGAGGTGAGCGTCAACGGCACCGCGCTGAAAAGCGGCGACGCGCTGAAGATCAGCGACGAAACGCTGCTGACGCTGGACCAGGCCAAGGCTGCCGAACTGCTGGTGTTCGACCTGCCCAATTGAGCAACTGACAAGAAACTGCCAGGCAAGAACGTGGTATTGGCAGTTTTGGTATGATGAAGGGCGCGCCGGGTCTGTTCGAACAGCCCCGGCGCGCCTTTTTTAATTCGACCGTCACTTTTGAAGAGCACAGCCATGTCGCAGAGCGCCGATACCCCAGCCAAAGAAGAATTGGATTACGTAACCTCTTGCGCCCTGCCGACCCCATGGGCGCAGTTCACCATGCACGCTTTTGTCGAGCATGCCACCGGCAAGGAACACCTGGCCATGGTGTTGGGCGACGTCGGTAACGGCGAGCCGGTGCTGGCGCGGGTGCACTCCGAATGCCTGACCGGCGACGTGCTGTTCTCGCAGCGTTGCGACTGCGGCGCCCAGCTCGAAGGCGCGCTCAAGAAGATCGCCGCCGAAGGCCGCGGCATCTTGCTGTACCTGCGCCAGGAAGGGCGCGGCATCGGCCTGATCAACAAGATCCGCGCCTATCGCCTGCAGGAGCAAGGCGCCGACACGGTGCAGGCCAACGAACAGCTGGGCTTCAAGGCCGACCAGCGCAACTACGCGCTGGTGCAGCCGATGTTTGAAAAATTCGGCGTGAAAAGCCTGCGCCTGATGACCAATAATCCGCGTAAGATCGACGCCATGAGCAAACTGGGCATCGCCGTGGCCGAGCGCGTACCGCTGCTGGTCAACCGCAATGCCTTCAACCAGCATTATTTGAACACCAAGGCCGCCAAGCTGGGCCACATGATGACACCGCTGGTGCCGGCTGCGGCAGAGGACGGCGAACTCTGAAGCGCCCGCGCCGTCAACCTTAAGCCTAGGACTGCATGAACTTCAACCATCTTGCGACACTGACTACCTTGGCTTGGGCCTGCGCCGGCGCGCAGGCGGCCCCGGCCGCGCCGATTGCCGCAACGCCAATCACCGCAGCGCCGGCAGCTTCGGCGCCGCTGCCGGCTGCCCATCCCGCGCCGGACACGCAAGCTGGCGCACCGGCAGCTGCCGACACCAGCGCGCTGCCCGCGCCATCGAGCGCGGCCCAACACCTCTATTCCGCCGCCAAGAACGACATCCTGCAAGTGCGCTCGCTGCTCAAAAGCGGCCGCACCCAATCATCGGTCGGTTCCGGCTTCCTGATCGGCACCAGCAACCTGGTGGTCACCAACTACCACGTGGTAGCGCAATTCGCGCTCGACCCCGACACCTACGTCGGCGAATGGGTGGACACCAGCGGCCAGCGCGGCAATGTCGAACTGCTGGCAGTCGATGTGCTGCATGATTTGGCGGTGCTGCGGGTCAGCCGCAACGGCACCGGCTTCTTCCAGATCCCCGCGCAGCTGGCGACACTGACGCAAGGCCAATACCTGTACTCGCTGGGCAATCCGCTGGACCTGGGCTTCGCGATTTCCGAAGGCGCCTACAACGGCGTGATCGCGCGCAGCTTCTACGACCAGTTGCTGTTCACCGGTCCGATCAACGCCGGCATGAGCGGCGGCCCCAGCGTGACGGTGGCCGGCGCGGTGGCTGGCGTCAATGTATCCAAGCGGCTCGATGGCGAGCTGGTCAGCTTCCTGGTGCCGGCCCGCTATGCGCAGGCGCTGCTCAAGCAAGTCGCGGCACAGGTCAAGCCGCCGGCCGATTTCACTGCGGTAGTCACCGCGCAGCTGCTGAGCCATCAGCGCGCCATGGTCGATCAATTGCTGGCCACGCCGCTGACCTTGAAAACCATGGCGCCCTACCAGGTGCCGGTGCGCGAGTCCGAGCAGATGCGCTGCTGGGGCCGCTCCACGGTCAAGGCCGACAAGCCCTTCACCGTCGACGACGCCAGTTGCGCGATGGAATCGGCCGTGTTCGTCAACGGCAGCTTGCAGACCGGGCAGATCAGCATCCGCCACCAATTGCTGCGCGCGACCGGGCTGGACGCATTGCGCTTTGCCCAGCTGGCTAGCAGCTCGTTCAAGAATGAAAACTTCGGCAGCAGCAAGGACGCGCGCCTGACCGGCCCCAACTGCACCGAACAATTCGTCCGTAGCGGCCACACCGTGGGCACGGGCCTGCCGCTGCGCGCCGTGCTGTGCGTGCGCGCCTACCGAAAATTCGCCGGCCTGTACGACTTCGCGCTGCTGACCGCGACCACCGATCAGGGCTTGATGAACTTGCAAAGCCGGCTCGATGCGCACGGCATCTCGTATGACAACGGCATGCGCCTGTCGCGCGTGTTCCTCGAAGCGATCACGCTGGCGCCCCCGGCCAAGGCTGCGCCGCGCCAGAGCGCCGCCACCAAGCAGGGAGCGCAGCCATGAGAGCGCCCTACTACATCGAAATCCTCGCCGCCAATGGCGACGTGCTGCACCGTCACAAAGCCGAGACCTTGCCGATCCGGCTGGGACGCGGCTACGACAACGACATCATCCTCGACGACGCCCACAGCGCCGCCAGTCACGCCAGCATCGACCTCGACGAACGCGGTGAATTGCTGATGACCGACCTGGGCAGCCAGAACGGTACCGTCTACCGCGGCAAGCGTCTCAGCAAGCTGGTCCTGGGCGGTGACACCGTGGTACGCCTGGGCCACACGCGCATGCGCGTGCGCCCGGCCGACTTCCCGGTCGCGCCGGAAGTGGTCGACACCACCATGCACGCTTGGGAAGGCGCCACGCCCGCGCTGATCGGCCTGGCGCTGATCGCCGTCTTCACCGGACTGGAAAACTGGATCGGCGACACCGAGCCCTACCAGTTGATACGTTACTTGCTGGTGATTGCCTCCGGCCTGGCGGTCGGGCTGATCTGGGGCGGCTTGTGGGCGCTGGCCAATCGCCTGTTCGGCGTGCATGCGCGGCTGGGGCGGCATTTGTTTATTTTGGGATGCGGCTTGTTCGCGGTCGGCATCTGGCGCGCGGCGGCCAGCGTGCTGGCCTATGCATGGTCGGCCGAAGTGTTGACGCGCTATGGCAACCTGATCTCGATTGCGCTGGTGTGCGGCATGGTGTTCTTCCATCTTCGCACCATCAAGCCGCACCACCCGCGCCGCGCGCTGACCATCAGTACCTTGCTGCTGCTGGCCGGTTCCGCACTGGTACTGATGACCAACTTGCAAAGCACCGGCCGCACGGCGGACGAGCTGTATATGTCCGTGCTGCTGCCGCCGTCGCTGCGGCACAGCCCCGACCACAGCATCGACGATTTCCTGGCCGACGCCACCAAACTCAAGTCCCGCGCCGACGCCGCCCGCAGCCGCAGCGTCAAAAATGGCGGCGATGAAGGCACGGACGAAGAGGGTGATGGGGACTAGCATCGATCCCGTCGTCAATAGCGCCGTGACGGCCAGCTTCGAGGAGCGCACCGACGGAGCCTTGTGGCGGCCGATGGCGCGCTTCGCGCCAGCCGGTGATGGTGCCCAGCTGGACAAGCCCATCCGGTGCAGCACGCTGTCTGAAGCAAGCCAGTTGGCCGAAGTGTAGCGGCCCGCCCAGGAAGCGCTGCTCGGCAATCGCGACGCATCGATGGGCCGCAGGCTTGCCGGCGAAGAAAACTTCGGCGCTAGTGGTGAGATGCGCAGGCATGCCCGACATCACCGCGTCCGTGTCGTTGGTGCGGGCGATGCTGCACAACGACCGTAGCGAGCTGCCACCAGTAGCGCCGGTGCTGTCGCTCAGGCTCACGCTTTGCAGCGGCGCCATACCGTGCAATTGATGCCGGGTGCCGAAGAAGCCGGCCCACCTCATGGCACCGGCTCGCGCGCCGGCCTTGTGGGTCAGCTCAAATTGCTCACGCGATCAGATCCGGCCCCGCTTGAATTCGGCCAAAAAGGCCTTGGTGGCGGTCGGCGACAGCACTGCCACCGGGTCGCCGTGCCATGCATACAAGTACGGCGTGCCGCCCAGCCGGTCGGTCAGCTTGGCCGACAGCAAAAAGCAGCTGCCCAGCGGGTAGATGTTGGTATCGCTCAGGCTGCGCGAGCATTGCACGTTCAACTCGGGCGAATACGCCTGCCCCGGCACCGGATGAATCTCGACCCGGCTGCCGCGCGCCACCGATTGCACCGCCACCTGCCGATAGGCATAAATATCCCGCGCCATGCTGCCCTCCCCCGTGTGTTTCAAGGCGGCCATGGTAGCAGACCGCCCCACAATTTATTAATTGCAGATACAATTAAGCATCCCGACTCCCTCATGAAAGCGTATCAGTACCATGGAACACTCCAACACCTTGGCCACCTGGCTTGAAGACGAAGCAGCAATCCGCGCCCAACTGTGCGCCCCGGGCGTGGCCAGCCGCGAACAACTGAGCGCGCGCAGCGGCCTCGAATTCCTGGGCGCGATCCGCAACGGCGAACTACCGCCCGCGCCCATAGGCGCGATGATGGGGTTCATTCCGATCAAAGCGGAACCGGGCCTGGTGATCTTCCAGGGCACGCCCGGCCAGCAGCACTACAACCCCAGCGGCTCGGTCCATGGCGGCTATGCGGCCACGCTGCTCGATAGCGCGGTCGGCTGCGCGGTCCACTCGATGCTGCCGGCGGGGAAAGGCTATACCACGCTGGAACTGAAGGTGAACTACCTGCGCGCGATGACCGACAAAACCGGCCCGGTACGTGCCGAGGGCAAGGTGATCACCGTCGGCAACCAGATCGCCGTCGCCGAAGGCCGCATCAGCGACGCCAGCGGCAAGCTGTACGCCTACGCCACCACCACCTGCATGATTTTCCCGATTTCCGCCTGATCGGCGCCGCGCCAGCGACTCGATAAAAACCAGGGACACCACGCTCTTGGCGGCCGGATGCTGGCGTGACGGGTACAAGGTGTACAAGGGGAAAGCGTTCGTGCGGCCAGTCGGTCAGCACCGTCACCAGCGGGCCAGCAGCACCGATTCCAGCGTGCCGGAGTCGGCCTGTCGTCGATGGCGGCGCGCTGCCGGTGTAAGACTCAGGCGAGAATCAGCAGCGCAACCGCTTCGGTGGCGATGCCCTCTTCCCGGCCCAGGTAGCCCAGCTTTTCGTTGGTCTTGGCCTTGATGTTGACCTGGCCGAGCGTCACGCCCAGATCCTCGGCGACGTTGGCGCACATGGCGGCGATGTGGGGCGCCATCTTGGGGCGCTGGGCAATGATGGTGGCGTCGACGTTGCCGATCCGGTAGCCGGTCGCCATCACCCGCCTGGCTGCTTCGCGCAGCAGCACGCGCGAGTCGGCGCCCATCAATTGCGGGTCGGTGTCCGGGAAGTGCTTGCCGATATCGCCCAGCGCGGCGGCGCCCAGCAGCGCATCGGTGATCGCGTGCAGCAGCGCGTCGGCATCCGAGTGGCCCAGCAGGCCGCGATCGTGCGCGATCTCGACGCCGCCCAAAATCAGCTTGCGGCCTTCCACCAGCGCGTGGCAGTCGTAGCCCTGGCCGATGCGAAATGGGAGTGCGGGTGTGGTCATGTCTGTTCCTGGTTAATCGTGTTCGAGGTAGAGTTCCGCGATGCGTATGTCGGCCGGCAGCGTCACCTTCAGGTTGCGCGGATGCCCTTCCACCAGCTGCGGCGACAGGCCGAGCATTTCGACCGCGCTGGCGTCGTCGGTGATGGCGCTGGCGTCCGGCGCACTGCCCAGCGCCCGCAGCAGCAGCTCGTAGCTGAACATCTGCGGCGTCTGCGCCAGCCACAGGCCGTTGCGCGGCACGGTCGCGGCGCTGACGCTGCCGCCGGCCGCGTCCACGCCGGCGGGCGCGCTGCGCTTGACCGTATCGACTACCGGCAATGCCAGCAAGCCGCCCGCCGGATTGTCGCCCACGCCGGCAATCAGCTTGGCGATCAGCGCCGGCGTCAGGCCGGGACGGGCCGCATCATGCACCAGTATCCAGTCCTGGTCATTGAGCACGCTGCGCAAGGCGCGCAAGGCGTTCAGCACCGAATCCATGCGGGTCGCGCCACCGCAGCGCAGCACGGTGACGCTTTCGGCAGCCGGCAGCGCGGCATCGATTTGCCCATCGGCCTCGCTGACCACCACGAAGGTGTGCGCTATCAGGTCGCTGTTCTGGAACGCTAGTACCGCGTGCCGTATCATCGGCTTGCCGCCGACCGTCAGGTATTGTTTGGGGCCGTCGGCCGCCATGCGCGCGCCGACGCCGGCGGCGGGAAGCAGCGCAAAATAGCGTGGCGGTTTGTCTGTCGCTGGTGTCATGGTTTTAGTCTTCAGTAGAGGCGCGGCCTAGGCAGCGCGCGGCGCTTCAGTATTTCGGCGATCTCGCCATTACACACCTTGCCCATGCGGGCGTATTCTTCCGGCGTATCGATCGCTTCCTGCTGTACCTTGCCCTTGTCGAATTCGTCGCGAATGAAGGGGAACCAGACGCTGTTGATCTCGTGCTGCAGCGCCGACATCGCGGTGCCGGACGGCGCATACAGTGGCTTGCCTTCGAAGCGCTGGTCCAGCGCCTGCCGCACTACTTTTTCAACCCGCTCCAGATTGTTCATATAAGCCTGCAGGTGGCGCATCTCGTGCGTCAGGATCGCCTGGTAGCCGCAAGTACCGGGCGCGAACTCGCTGCCGACGTAGATCTTCACCGGCGAATAATTCAGCGCGATCTGTACCTGCGGTGCGATGCATTCGTAGCCGCTGACCGGATCTTGCAGCAGAGGCCCGCCCAGCGAGGCGCGGTACTGGCCCTGCGTGACGGTCAGGCCCAGCGTCGCCATGTTGCCGGCCGCCGCACCGGCACGCGCCGTCAGGGCCCGGTACGGAATCTGGTTGTCGATGGTGTAGCCATTGCTCTTCGAGGACAGCACCGACACCGTCTTGCTGATGGTGTCCTCGCAGCGGATCTGGAATGGGGTGCGCGCTTCGGTTTTCTCAGCCGCCGCGGCCGGCGCGCCCGCCACGCACAGGCCGGCCGCCAGCACCATCGACACACAGCGCGCGACTTTCATGGTCTAGGCCAGCTTCCAGTCGCCGCAGCGCAGCTTGTCGAGCCAGAATACGCCGATCACGGTCTTCACGTCGGTGATCTTTCCTTCGCGCACCCATTGCAGCAACTCGTCGATGGTCGCGGTGAAGGTTTCCAGGAACTCGCCGTCATCCAGTTTGGACGGACCGGCCTTCAGGCCGCGCGCCAGGTACAGGTCCAGGTGTTCGTCCGAATAGGCGATGGCGTTGTGGATAGTGGCGACGAATTGCCATGTGCTGGCGCTGTAGCCGGTTTCTTCTTCCAGCTCGCGCTTGGCGCAGTCCAGCGGATCTTCGTTGGGGTCGATTTTCCCGGCCGGAAACTCGATGAATATCTGGCGCAGCGGATAGCGGTATTGGCGTTCCATTAACACCGTGCCATCGTCCAGCAGCGGCAGTATCACCACCGCGCCCGGATGCAGCACATATTCGCGGGCCGTGCGCTTCCCGTCCGGCAGCGCGATCTGGTCGCGCTGGACCTTGAGGAAATGGCCGTCGTAGACCAGTTCGCCGGAAAGACGGGATTCTGTCAGATGTTCGTCCATGCTTTGCCCTGCTCTTGTCGATTCAAGAGCAGTAGTGTATCAGCCGCGATGCTTGCGCAGGTAGCGAAACACAAATCCAGGGAAGGCTAGAACGACGAAGAAGCAGGCGCTAATTGCGTAGAATTCCCAGGTCTGGGGGAAGGCCGTACCGATCTGCGCTTCCAGCGCCATGCCGATACCGCCAACGACCAGGTACAGCACCCCCATCTCGGCCAGGCGCAGCACGAAGTGCTTGCGCTTGCCGGTGGGGATCAGGGCGAATACCTTGTCGTTGCAGAAAGGCAGGTTGGCGGCCGCGATTGCCAGCACGATCACCAACGAGCTTGCGGTGGAAACATCCATCAGGAGTTCAGGGTCAGTTCCATGGCCTTCTTGCAGGCGGCCAGCAGAGGACCTGGCAGCATGCCCAGGATAACCAGAGCGAAGCCGTTCAAGCTCAGCACCAGCGCCATGTCGTTCGAGACAACGATAGGCTGCTTGTCGGTCGGTTCATCGAACCACATCATCTTGATAACGCGCAGGTAGTAGAACGCGCCGATCAGCGAGAACATGACGGCGACCACGGTCAGCCAGACCTGGCCGGTACGCAGCACCGAGTTCAGGACCGAGAACTTGGCGGCAAAGCCCATCATCGGCGGCACGCCGGCCAGCGAGAACAGCAGCACGGTCATCACCACAGCGAACCATGGGCTGCGCTGCGACAGGCCTTTGAAGTCGGAGATTTCTTCCGCCTCGAAGCCGCCACGGGCCAGCAGCATGATCAGGCCGAAGGTGCCCAGCGTGGTCATGACGTAGGTGATGGTGTAGTACATCGCGCCGCTGTAGGCAGCAGCTGCGCCCGAACGGTCGGTGGTACCGGCCACGCCGGCCAGCAGGCCCAGCAGCACGAAGCCCATTTGCGCAATGGTGGAGTAAGCCAGCATGCGTTTCAGGTTGGTCTGGGCGATAGCGGTCAGGTTACCGACCGCGAGCGAGAGCACGGCCAGCACCATCAGCATCTGCTGCCAGTCCACTGCCATCGGCAGCAGGCCTTCCACCAGCAGGCGGATGCAGACGGCGAAGGTAGCGATCTTAGGTGCGCCGCCCAGCAGCAGGGTCACTGCCGTTGGCGAACCCTGATACACGTCCGGTACCCACATGTGGAATGGAACCGCACCCAGCTTGAAGGCCAGGCCGGCCACCAGGAACACCAGGCCAAACACCAGGATGGTCGGCTTGATGGTGCCCGATGCGGCAGCCTTGGCCACCAGGGTCAGGTCCAGCGTGCCAGTCGCGCCGTACAGCATCGACATGCCGTACAGCAGGAAGCCCGACGCCAGCGCGCCCAGGATGAAGTACTTCATCGCCGCTTCGGTAGCGCGATGGTCATCGCGGCGGAAGGCCACCAGCGCGTACAGCGACAGCGACATCAGTTCGATCCCCAGGTAGATCGACAGGAAGTTATTACCCGAGATCATGACCATCTGACCCAGCAGGGAGAACAGCGCCATGACGTAGAACTCGCCGCCCAGGTTGCCGCTCAACATGCCGCGGTCGGTGGCGTACTGGCGCGAATACACTAGCGTCACCGCCACTGCCGCGTAGCTGAAGACCTTCAGCAGGTTGGACATCGGATCCGACACGAACATGTTCGAGAAGGTGTAGACCGTGGTGCCTGCCGCGTAATCGTGGTAGCTCAGGATGCCGCAGACCAGCAGGGTCAGCAGCGACAGCACGTAAGTGATCGAGCGCTTGCCCTCGGCGAGGAACATATCGATCAGCAGGATCGCCGACGCAGCAACCGTCAGGAAGATCTCTGCGTACACCGGCACCAGGTCCGGTGTAGCGTATTGGATAGGAGTAGTCATGTATGCGTTTCCGTTTTTTCTTAAGGCAGCTTGCTGTGCGCAACCTGCTGCAGCAGATCGGCCACCGAAGTTTGCATGGTATCGGTGAACGGTGCCGGGTACAGACCCATCACCAGTACCGCGATTGCCAGGATGCCCAGCATCAGGAATTCACGCTGGTTGATATCGGTCAGTTCAGCCACGTGGTGGTTGGTCACTTTGCCGAAGATGACGCGCTTGACCATCCACAGCGAGTAGGCGGCACCGAAGATCAGCGCGGTCGCAGCCAGCAGGCCGATCCAGAAGTTGGCCTTGACGGCGCCCAGGATCACCATGAACTCGCCGACAAAGCCGGAAGTGGCAGGCAGGCCGCAATTGGCCATCGAGAACAGCACCACCAGCGCCGCGAATTTCGGCATCTTGTTGACTACCCCTCCGTAGTCGGCAATCTGGCGCGAGTGGGCGCGGTCATACAGCACGCCGATGCACAGGAACATCGCGCCGGAGATGAAACCGTGCGAGATCATTTGCACGATACCGCCCTGCACTGCCATGTCGTTAAACAGGAAGAAGCCCAGGGTGACGAAGCCCATGTGGGCGATCGACGAGTAAGCGACCAGTTTTTTCATGTCCTTCTGCACCAGCGCCACCAGGCCGATGTAGATCACGGCGATCAGCGACAGCGTAATGATGAACGGCGCCATGTAGTGCGACGCGTCCGGCACGATAGGCAGCGAAAAACGTAAGAAACCATAGGCGCCCAGCTTCAGCATGATCGCGGCCAGCACGGCGGAACCGCCCGTTGGCGCTTCGACGTGTACGTCCGGCAGCCAGGTGTGGACCGGGAACATCGGCACCTTCACGGCAAACGCCATCAGGAAGGCGATGAAGATGAAAATCTGCTCCCTCATCGTCAACGGGGTACGGTGCCAGGTCAGGATGTCGAAAGTGCCGCCCGATACCTTGTACAGGTAGATGATGGCAACTAAGGTCAGCAGCGAACCGAAGAAGGTGTACAGGAAGAACTTGAACGACGCATACACGCGGTTGTCGCCGCCCCAGATACCGATGATGATGTACATCGGGATCAGGGTCGCTTCAAAGAAGAAGTAGAACAGCAGGCCGTCCATGGCGGCGAACACGCCGATCATCAGGCCGGACAGGATCAGGAACGCACCCATGTACTGGGCCACGCGGTTCTCGATCACCTGCCAGGCCGAGATCACCACGATCACGGTGATGAAGGCCGTCAGTGGAATGAACCACAGCGACAGGCCGTCTATGCCCAGCGAGTACATGATGTTGAAAGTCTGTATCCAGGGCGACTTTTCAACGAATTGCATGCCATGGGCTGCGTTATCGAAGTGGCTAATCAGCGGCAGGGTCACCGCCAGGCTGACCAGCGAGCCGATCAGTGCGCCAACGCGGACCAGGCCCTTGTTGCTGTCGCGGCCCAAGGCCAGCACCAGCAGGCCGAAAATGATCGGAACCCAGATCGACAGGCTCAGATACGGAGGTAGAGTAGAAATTGACTGCATCATGGTTATCGTTATCTCTTTGCGTGTCAGCTAGTTAAGCGTGCCAAAACGGCAGGAAGTAGACCAGGAACCCCAGAATGCCGAGGATCATGACGAACGCATAGTGGTAGATGTAACCAGTCTGCGCCAGGCGGGCCAGTGAGGAGAACCACTGCACGACCTTGGCCGAACCGTTGACCACCAGGCCATCGATCAGGGTCTTGTCGCCCACGTTCCACAGGCCGTTGCCCAGCAGGCGGGCACCGCCGGCGAACACCACCTCGTTGAACTTGTCCATATAGTACTTATTGTCCAGCAGGGTGTGCAGGAACTTGAACTTCGCATAGAACCAGGCAGGGACGCGCTGGTTGATCATGTAGCAGTAGTAGGCGCTTGCGACACCGGCGATCGCCAGCCACAGCGGCAGCGAAGTGAGCGCATGCAGGGCCATGGCCACTGGACCGTGGTATTCCTCTTTCAGCAATTCCATCGCCTTGTGATTCTCGCCGAAAGCGATCACACCGGTGAAGAAGTCGCCGTACAGCATGGGACCGATGGTCATGAAGCCGATGATCACCGACGGGATGGCCAGGGCTACCAGCGGGAACCAGACCACGAATGGCGACTCGTGCGGTTTCTCGCCCGGCGCCAGGCCGTGGTGGACATGCTCGTCTTCTTCCTCTTCGTGGTGCGCGTCGGCATCGTGGGCATGCTGGTCCTGCGCGCCGTGAGCGGCAGCAGGGTGATGCTCGTCATGCGCTTCATGGGCGTGAGCTTTGCCGAAGCGCTCTTCGCCGTGGAACACCAGGAAGTACATGCGGAACGAATAGAACGCGGTCACGAACACGCCAGCGAGCACGGCGAAGTTGGCGAAGCCGGCACCGGCCAGCTGGCTCTGGGCCACGGCGTCGATGATCGAATCCTTGGAGTAGAAGCCGGAGAAGAACGGGGTACCGATCAGCGCCAGGGAACCGAGCAGTGAAGTGATCCAGGTGATGGGCATGTACTTGCGCAGACCGCCCATGTTGCGGATGTCCTGGTCGTGGTGCATGCCGATGATGACCGAACCGGCGCCCAGGAACAGCAGCGCTTTGAAGAAGGCGTGGGTCATCAGGTGGAACACGGCCACCGAGTAGGCCGACGAGCCCAGCGCCACGGTCATGTAGCCCAGCTGCGACAGGGTCGAGTAAGCAACCACGCGCTTGATGTCGTTCTGGATGATGCCCAGGAAGCCCATGAACAGCGCGGTAATCGCACCGATCACCAGGATGAAGGACAGCGCCGTGTCCGACAGTTCGAACAGCGGCGACATGCGGGTCACCATGAAGATGCCGGCGGTCACCATGGTCGCGGCGTGTATCAGCGCCGAGATCGGGGTCGGGCCTTCCATCGAGTCCGGCAGCCAGACGTGCAGCGGGAACTGCGCCGACTTGCCCATCGCGCCGATGAACAGGCAGATGCAGGCCACGGTCAGCAAGCCCCAGTCGGTGCCTGGCAGGTGCAGTGCCGCCAGCGCTTCGCGCTTGGCAAACACTTCGTGGTAGTTCATCGAACCGGCATAGGCCAGCAGCAGGCCTATGCCCAGGATGAAGCCGAAGTCACCCACGCGGTTGACCAGGAAAGCCTTCAAATTGGCGACGATCGCGGTCGGACGGGTGTACCAGAAACCGATCAGCAGATACGACACCAGACCCACTGCTTCCCAGCCGAAGAACAGCTGCAGGAAGTTGTTGGCCATGACCAGCATCAGCATCGAGAAGGTAAACAGCGAGATGTAGGAGAAGAAACGGTTGTAGCCTTCGTCTTCGGCCATGTAGCCGATGGTGTAGATGTGCACCATCAGCGACACGAAGGTGACGACGCACATCATCATCGCCGACAGCGCGTCGATCTGGAAGCCCACTTCCAGCTTCAGGCCGGCCACCGTCATCCAGTTGTAGACGGTGCCGTTGTAGCTGCTGCCGCCCAGGACGTCGTTCAACGTCATGGCCGACAGGATGAACGCAATCAGCACGCCCAGAATGGTGGCGCTGTGCGAGGTCTTGCGACCGACGACGTTGCCGAAAAATTTAGTTCCCAACAAGCCGGCAATCGCGGAGCCGGCGAGCGGCGCCAGCGGTACGGCTAGCAAGAGATTAGGGTTAAGAGTAACCGCCATGATGAACCTTGATCGTTATTATTCGAGGTAAAAACTTAGCCTAGGGGATTAACCCTTCAAGCTATCCAGGTCTTCCACATTGATGGTGTCCAGATTACGGAACATCACCACCAGGATCGCGAGGCCGATTGCCGATTCGGCAGCTGCCACGGTCAGGATGAAGAAAACGAAGATCTGCCCGGCCGCGTCGCCCAGGTAATGCGAGAACGCGATGAAGTTCATGTTCACTGCCAGCAGCATCAGTTCGATGGCCATCAGC
>FSZM01000114.1_pt1 | contig 47356 bp, 48 predicted proteins | sample 1638831 | NCBI WGS metagenome assembly FSZM01 (sample SAMEA3914813, study PRJEB12502) | metagenome | biome: forest; material: soil | place: Canada | collected 2011-07-07 | depth 0.3 m
CGGCCAGGAACATTGCCGCGGCGGGACGTCGCCGTCCAGCAGTGGGAATCCCCGCCCTTTCCGTGCAAGCGGTAGCCGTAGGCTAAGGGCGGGGAGCACGTCAAGCGCCGCCCCACTCTTTTTAGAAAAAATTTACAGCCCAATTGCTAAGCTAGTCCTGCCTCATTTCCTAACTACCGTGTGGGAGGACCTATGTATTCAAGTGGCTATTTCTGGTTCGCTGTTCTGGCCTTGGTCTGCGGACTGGCCACGCCGGGCAGCGACAAGCCGGCCAAGGTGCAGGCGGCGCCGCACAGCGTCAAGCCCAAGCTCAATTTGCTGGCACTGAACACAACACTGTGCCTGGCGCGCCAATAGCGCTACACTAGTTAGCGCACCGCCTATCGTCGCGACCATAGGAGTACGCTCAATTGACCACAGTAAACCGTGTACCGCTGCCGGCGGCCGCTATCGAGCAGGCCGATCACGCCATGCGGCATTGGAACGATCCCTCACCTGGCCCCGTGAGCGTGGGCTCGGCGCGGCATCTGCAAATGTTTTGCAACTTCCTGCTGCAAACCCATAATCCCTACCGGCCCGCCGTCATTGAATGGCCCCGCCTGGAGCCCGATGCGCTGCGCCGCGTCACCTCGCTGCCGATCTGGGATATCGCGGTGCAGACCGAGGGCCATGCCTCGATCCGCGTGCAGACCTTTGCCGCGACCGTCAATGATAGTCTGCTGCGCGCCGCGCTGGAGATGGACGCACAGGAAGAGGCGCGCCACAAGGTGGTGCTGTCCAAGCTGGTCCAGGCCTACGACATCCCTCTGGCGCCGGAGCCGGACTATCCGCCGCCCGCCGATCCGGAATGGGGCTGGCTGGTCACCGGCTACAGCGAGTGCATCGACAGCTTCTTCGCCTTCGGCCTGTTCGCCGCGGCACAACGCTCCGGCTTCTTTCCGGCCGAACTGGTGGCCACCTTCGAGCCGGTGATACAAGAAGAAGGCCGGCACATTCTATTCTTCGTCAACTGGGCCGCCTGGTACCGGCGCACGCTGCCATGGTGGCGGCGCCCGCTGTTCGCCTTCAAGGTGGCACGGGTGTGGGCCTTCCTGATCTGGGAACGCATCGGCATCGCGCGCGGCCTCGACAGCGAGGGCATCGCCCATGACGCCAACTTCACCATGAACGGCGCGCAGGCGCTGAGCGAGGAAATATCGGCCCGCTCGATGATCACGCTCTGCCTGGAAGAGAACGCGCGCCGCATGGCCGGCTACGATGAGCGCCTGCTGCGTCCGACCCTGGTGCCGCGCCTGGCCAGCCTGGCGCTTACACTGCTGCGTTAATTCACTGCTGCGCTAATTCAGATAGCCGGCGGCGCGGAACCAGTCCAGCGCATCGCGCAAGCCGTCCAGATACGGGCGCGCTTGATAGCCCAGTTCGCGCCGCGCCTTGTCGGAGCTGAAGTACATGCGGTAGCGCGACATCTCCAATCCATCGACGGTCAGGAACGGTTCGCGCTTGGTCAAGCGCGCCACCGCTTCCAATGCGTGCGCCAGCGGATACAGCGGCCAGCGCGGAATTTCCAGCGTCGGCGCGCGATGCCCCGTCAACTGGGCGATGTCGGCCAGCAGCTGGCGCAGGCTAACGTCCTGCCCGCCGAGGATGTAGCGCTGGCCGGCCACGCCCCGCTCCAGCGCCAGAAAATGGCCCTCTGCCACGTCGTCCACATGCACCAGATTCAAGCCCGTGTCGACAAAGCCCGGCATCTTGCCGGCAGCGGCTTGCACCACGATGCGCCCGGTCGGTGTCGGCCGCACATCGCGCGGGCCGATGGGCGTGGATGGATTGACGATCACCGCCGGTAATGCATGCTCGGCCACCATCTGCTCCACCATGCGCTCGGCCAGCACCTTGCTGCGCTTGTAGGCGCCGATGGCGTCCTGTGCGTCCATGGGGGATTGCTCATCGACCGGCACCGTTGCCCCCGCGACGCGCAAGGTGGCCACGCTGCTGGTGTACACGATGCGCTCCACGCCGCAGCGCCGCGCCGCGCCCATGACGGCCGCCGTGCCTTGCGTATTGGCACGCACGATGTCCTCGGCCTGTGGCGCCCACAAACGATAATCGGCCGCCACATGGAAGACATAGCGCACCCCGGCCATGGCCTCGGCAAGCGCGCCAGCGTCGCGCATATCGCCTGTCACTTTGGTGAGAGGCAGCCCTTCCAAATTGCGGGCAGCATTACCAGGGCGCACCAGCGCACGCACGCGCAAGCCGCGCGCCAATGCCCGCCGCACCAGCGCCGAGCCCAGGAAGCCGGTCGCGCCGGTTACGAAGATGTCGTCGTCCAATATGATGACTTTCAGTGCCGTGGATTTTATGATTCAGTTGCTCATTTAATTACAGCAAAGCTAACGCTTCCGGTATATAGTAGCTACTGCCATCTGAAAAAGTGTTGCTTTTACATCAGACATTCCGCCGGTTTTCGGACAGAAAGGTGCTCTGTATGCAGGTGATTCTTGCCCAGCCACGCGGCTTTTGTGCCGGCGTCGTCCGTGCCATCGACATTGTCGACCGGGCGCTCGTCAAATATGGAGCACCGGTTTTCGTGCGTCATGAGATCGTGCACAACAAACACGTGGTGGACGAGTTGCGCGACAAAGGCGCAGTGTTCGTCGAATCGTTGGAGGCCGTGCCGACCGGCGCGGTGACCGTGTTCAGCGCCCATGGCGTCTCGCGCAAAGTCGAGGCCGAGGCGCGGCAGCGCCATCTGCAAGTGATCGACGCCACCTGCCCGCTGGTGCGCAAGATCCATCACCAGGGCCGCCAGTATGCGGCCAGCGGACGCACCGTGATTCTGATCGGCCATGCCGGCCACGCCGAAGTGGTTGGCACCATGGGCCAGATCCCCGGCAAGGTGATCCTGGTGCAAGACGTGGCCGATGTCGAAAAACTGGCGCTGGCCGCCGATGTGCCGCTCGCCTACGTCACGCAAACCACGCTGAGCGTGGACGACACGCGCCACATTATCGCCGCGCTGCACCAGCGCTTTAGCAACATCATCGGTCCGCATACGCAGGACATCTGCTACGCCACGCAAAGCCGGCAGAGCGCCGTGCGCGCGCTGCTGCAGAAGGTCGATGTACTGCTGGTGGTCGGCGCGGCCAACAGCTCCAATTCCACCCGGCTGCGCGAGATCGGCACCGAAAGCGGCGTGCCCAGCTACCTGATCGCCGACGGCAGCGCACTCGATCCAGCCTGGGTGCAGGGCGCGCAAATCGTCGGCCTGACGGCCGGCGCATCGGCCCCGGAATCGATGGTGCAAGATGTGCTGGCCAAGCTGCGCCAACTGGGACCGGTCGAACTGAGCACCATGGACGGCCAGCCGGAGCGCGTATCCTTCCGTCTGCCCGATGAGGTGGCCGACCTGCAGTTCGCCACCAACTGAAACCATCATCCAACCGTCCACCGAGACCAGGAGGTAAGCTTTGAGCATTCCGTTCCGCCAGATCCTACGCGTGGGAGCGTATGTGGTGCGCCAGCACCTGACCGGCCGCAAGCGCTATCCGCTGGCCATGATGCTCGAACCCCTGTTCCGCTGCAACCTGGCCTGCAATGGCTGCGGCAAGATCGACTACCCTAGCCCCATCCTGGATCAGCGCTTGTCGGTGCAGGAGTGCCTGGAGGCGGTGGACGAATGCGGTGCGCCGGTGGTGTCGATTGCCGGCGGCGAGCCCTTGCTGCACCACGATCTGCCGCGCATCGTTGAAGGCATCATCGCGCGCCGCCGCTTCGTCTACCTGTGCACCAACGCGCTGCTGCTGGAGAAGAAACTGGACCAATACCAGCCCAGTCCCTATTTCATCTGGTCGGTGCATCTGGACGGCGACCGCGAAATGCACGACCACTCGGTCAGCCAGGCCGGCGTGTACGAACGCGCGGTCAGCGCGATCCGCGCCGCCAAGGCGCGCGGCTTCCGCGTCAATATCAACTGCACCTTGTTCAACGACGCCAAGCCGGATCAGGTGGCGAACTTCTTCGATACGCTCAAGCAGATAGGCGTCGACGGCATCACCGTCTCGCCTGGCTATGCCTATGAACGGGCGCCGGACCAGCAGCACTTCCTCAGCCGCGGCAAGACCCGCCAGCTGTTCCGCGACATCCTGGCGCGCGGACGCGGCGGCAAGAACTGGGCCTTCAGCCAGTCGGCGCTGTTCCTCGATTTCTTGAGCGGCAATCAGACTTACCATTGCACGCCATGGGGCAATCCGACGCGCACCGTGTTCGGCTGGCAGCGGCCCTGCTATCTGCTGGGCGAAGACTACGCGTCCAGCTTCCGCGAGCTGATGGAGGAAACCGATTGGGATGCCTACGGCACCGGCAATTATGAAAAATGCGCCGATTGCATGGTCCACAGCGGCTATGAAGCGACTGCGGTGGCGGACACGATAGCCCATCCGCTGAAGGCGATGCGGGTCAGCCTGCTGGGCGTGCGCACCCAGGGCTCGATGGCGCCGGATATTTCGCTGGAACGCCAGCGTCCGGCGCGCGACGTCTATTCGCAGCATGTGGCGATCAAGCTGAGCGAAATCGGCAGGCGCACGGCCCCGCGGCCAGCCATGCCCGCGTCGGAACAGGCCGGCGTCGGCGGAGCCTGAGCGATGCTGCCGGCGGACACCCCAACCTTGCTGGGCTGGGCGCTGTGCTGCGCCGCGGCTGGCTATGCGCTGCTGGCGCTGGTGCTGATGCGGCGCCCCTTGCGCGCGCAGGCCGGTACGCAAGTCACCGAGCCGCAGCCGGTCTCGCTGCTCAAACCCCTGTACGGTAACGAGCCGCGCCTGTATGAAAACCTGAGCACCTTCTGCCGCCAGCAACATCCCTGCTATCAGATCGTATTCGGCGTGCGCGCTGCGGACGATGGCGCGCTGGCCGTGGTGGCCCGCTTGAAGAACGACTTCCCCTGCTGCGAAATCAGCGCCGTCATCGCCGCCGACGTGCATGGCGCGAATCCCAAAGTCAGCAACCTGATGAACATGCTGCCGCATGCGCGCCACGACTGGCTGGTGCTGGCCGACAGCGATATCGCCGTGGCGCCCGACTATCTGCAGCGCGTCACCGCGCCGCTGGCCGATGCCAGCACCGGCATCGTCACCTGCCTGTACCACGGCCGTGCGCTGGCCGGCTGGTGGTCGCAATTGGGCGTGCAATTCATCGTCGACTGGTTCGCGCCCTCGGTACGGATCGCGCACGCGGCGGGATCGCGGCGCTTTGCCTTCGGCGCCACCATCGCGGTGCGGCGCGATGCGCTGTCAGCCATCGGCGGCTTCGCCGCGCTGTCCGGTCGCCTGGCCGACGACTACTGGCTGGGCGAACTGACGCGCCGCCAGGGCCTGGCCACCGTGCTCTCCGATGTGGAAGTGAGCACCGACGTCACGGAAGCCACGCTGGCCACGCTGTGGTGGCACGAACTGCGCTGGCTGCGCACCATCCGCTCGCTCAATCCACTGGGCTTCGCCTTCCTGTTCGTGACCTTCACCTGGCCGATGCTGATACTGGGCCTGCTGCTAGCACCATCGCCGGCGCTGCTGGCGGTCGCGCTGAGCGGCATGCTGGCCCGCAGCGCCATCAGCACCACCGGCACCACCGGCACCACCGGCGGCGGCAGCCTCGCCGCCGCCCTGCGCGCGCCGCTGCGCGACACCCTGCTGCTGGCCGAATGGAGCACCGCCCTGTTCGGCACCCACGTCCGCTGGCGCGGCCAGACGCTGGCCGTCGCCGACACCCCCCATCTTTCCTCCTCGCTTCCCAGAACCACAAGGACGCCATGAAAACCCTGTTCCTGCAAGCTCCCTCTTTTGACGGATTCGACGGTGGCGCCGGCTCGCGCTACCAGGCCAAGCGCGAGATCAAATCGTTCTGGTACCCGACCTGGCTGGCGCAGCCGGCCGCGATGGTGCCGGGCAGCCGCCTGCTGGACGCACCGGCCGACGGCATCGGCGTGGAAGAAACGCTGGACATCGCGGTCGGCTATGAGCTGGTCATCATCCACACCAGCACGCCGTCCTATCCCAGCGATGTCCAATTTGCCGAACTGCTGAAAGCGCGCGAACCGGCAATGCTGATCGGCATGGTGGGCGCCAAGGCCGCCGTCGAACCGAGCGAAACGCTGACCGGCAGCCCCGCCATTGATTTCATCTGCCGCGAAGAATTCGACTTCACTTGCCAGGAAGTGGCGCAAGGCAATCCGCTGCCGGACGTGCTGGGACTGAGCTACAAACTGCCCGACGGCAGCGTGCAGCACAACCCGGACCGGCCGGTGCTGGAAGACATGGACCAGTTGCCCTTTGTCGCGCCGATCTACCAGCGCGACCTGAAGCTGGATCACTACTTCATCGGCTATCTGCGCCATCCCTATGTGTCGATCTACACGGGCCGCGGCTGCCGCTCGCGCTGCACCTTCTGCCTGTGGCCGCAGACCGTGGGCGGCCACCGCTACCGCACCCGCTCGGCCGAGAACGTGCTGGCCGAAGTGCGCTGGATCAAGGAAAACATGCCCGAGGTGAAGGAGATCATGTTTGACGATGACACCTTCACCGATTTCCGGCCCCGTGCCGAGGAAATCGCGCGCGGCATGGGCAAGCTGGGCGTAACCTGGTCGTGCAACGCCAAGGCCAACGTCCCTTACAGCACGCTGAAGATCATGAAGGACAATGGCTTGCGGCTGCTGCTGGTCGGCTACGAATCGGGCGACGACCAGATCCTGCTCAACATCAAAAAAGGTCTGCGCACTGACATCGCGCGACGCTTCACCGCCGATTGTCGCGAACTGGGCATCACCATCCACGGCACCTTCATCCTCGGTTTGCCGGGCGAGACGCAGGACACCATCGCCAAGACCATCCAGTACGCCAAGGACATCAACCCGCACACCATCCAGGTGTCGCTGGCCGCGCCCTACCCAGGCACCGCGCTATTCCGGCAAGCCACCGAAAACGGCTGGCTGCAGCAGCACAAGGTCATCAACCTGGTCAACGAAAGCGGCGTGCAGCTGGCGGCCATCGGCTATCCGCATTTGTCGCGCGAAGAGATTTATCACAGCGTGGAAGTGTTCTATAAACGCTTCTATTTCCGCCCCAACAAAATCTGGGAAATCGTCCGCGAGATGATGGGCAGCTGGGACATGACCAAGCGCCGCCTGCGCGAGGGGCTTGAGTTCTTCCGCTTTCTGCGCTCGCACCAGGCATGATGGCGGGCCGACCGCGTGGACTGATCTTCACCGCCGACGATTTCGGCCTGCACCCCGCCATCAATGACGCGGTGGAGCAGGCGTACCGTCACGGCGTGCTGAACGCGGCCAGCCTGATGGTCGGCGCCCCGGCCGCCGCCGACGCCATCGAGCGCGCGCGCCGGCTGCCGCAGTTGCGCGTTGGACTGCACCTGTTACTGGCCGACGGCGCCGCCACGCTGCCGCACACGGCGATCCCGGACCTGGTCGATGCCGATGGCCGCTTCGGCTCGGACATGGCACGCGACGGCGTGCGCTTCTTTTTCCTGCCCGCCGTGCGGCGCCAGCTGGCGGCGGAAATCCGCGCCCAATTCGAAGCCTACGCAGCCACCGGTCTTCCACTCGACCACGTCAACAGCCACAAGCACTTTCACCTGCATCCAACGGTGCTGTCGCTGCTGCTGGAGATCGGCCGCGAGTTCGGCCTGCGCGCCATGCGCCTGCCGCGTGAACCCGATGCCGCATGGTGGCTGTCGCCGTGGCTGGCCCTGCTGCGCCGCCGCCTCGATGCAGCCGGCATCGCCCACAATGATTACGTGGCCGGCCTGACCGAAAGCGGCGCCATGGACGAAGCGGCGCTGCTGCAAGTGCTGGCGCGCCTGCCGGCCGGCGTAACCGAGATCTACCTGCATCCCGGCGTGGCAACGGTGACGGCCGTCCCGCTGGCGCCATCGATGGCCGGCTACCGCCACGCCGACGAACTGGCGGCGCTGCTCTCGCCACGGGTGCGCGCGGTGCTGGAGGACATGGCCGTGCGCCGCGGCGGTTTCGCCGACGTGCTGGCGCCGGCCGCATCATGAAACGGCTGGTCTACCTGAGCGGCCTGGCCGGCCTGCTCGGCCTCACCGCGCTGCTTGCGCATGAAGGCTGGCAGGAAGTGGCGCGCATCCTGGCGCAAGGCGGCTGGCTGCTGCTGCTGCTGTTGCCGCTGCATGCGCTGCCGCTGCTGCTCGATGCGCAGGGCTGGCGCACGCTGCTGCGCACCGGCGTGCCGGGACGGCAGGCCAAGCTGGGCTTTCTGTGGTGGGTGGCAGGCGTGCGCGAAGCCGTCAACCGCCTGCTGCCGACCGCCAGCGTCGGCGGCGAACTGGTGGGCATCCGCCTGGCGAAGCTGCGCCTGGACGATGCCACCGCCATCGCCGCCAGCATCGTGGTTGAAGTGGCGCTGACCTTGTTCGCGCAATACCTGTACACCACGCTGGGCGTGCTGATGCTGCTGGGCGCGATGCCGGCCGGCGCGCCCGCGTGGGTGGTACTGGCCGGGCTGCTGCTGTCGCTGCCGGTGCCGCTGTTGTTCGCGCTGGCCTTGCGCCACGGCGCGCTGTTCGCGCGCCTGGAGAGCCTGGCGCGGCGCGTGCTGGGCGCCGAGCATAGTCTGGCCGAGATGCTGGACGGCGCGCGCCTCGACGGCGTCATCCGCGCCCTGCTGGGCCGTCCCGGCGTGCTGCTGCAAACACTGCTCTGGCAACTGGCCGGCATGCTGGCGGGGACAGCCGAAGTATGGTTTGCGCTGCGCTGGCTGGGACAGCCAGTCAGCCTGTGGCAGGCGCTGGCCATCGAAGCGCTGACACAGGCCTCGCGCCAGATTGCCTTCTTCGTCCCGGCTGGACTGGGCGTGCAGGAAGCGGTGCTGCTGCTGCTGGGCGAACTGCTGGGCATAAGCGCGCCGGTGGCCTTGTCGTTGGCGCTGCTCAAGCGGGCGCGCGAACTGCTGTTCGGCGTGCCGATGCTGCTATCGTGGCAGTGGCTGGAATGGCGCCGCTGGCGACACGCCGGCAGCGCGCAGCCGCATCGAGGCCAGCCGTGAGGCGCGCCCTAGTCGCCAGTGCTGGCGTTGTGCCGGCTCAGATAGGCCAGCAGGCCGGCAATGCCGTCGCGCGCCACGATGTCGGCAAACTGGCGCCGGTAGACTTCGATCAGCCAGGCGCCCATCATGTTGATGTCGTACACGCGCCAGCCGGCCGGCGTGCGTTGCAAGCGGTAGTCGATCTGCTGCTCGTCGCCGTTGAACAGCACCCGCGACGCCACCACCGCGTCGTTCGGACCGCTGCCCTTGCGCTCGGGCTGGAAGCGGAACTTGACATTCTGCTCGCGCATCTGCGCCAGCGACAGCGCATAGCTGCGCACCAGCAGCGTCTGGAATTGCTGGAACAACTGTTGCCGCTGTTCGGGCGTGGCATCGCGCCAGGATGGCCCCAGCGCCAGCTGTGTGGTGCGCTCGAAATTGGTGTAGGGCAGAAACTCGCGCTGCACCACGGCCACGGTCTTGGCCATGTCGCCGCTGCGCGCACCGGCATCGGCATAGATGGCAGCCATGGTGTGCTCCACCATCGCTTGCACCAGCGCCGCCGGTGTCGCTTGCGCAGCCGGCTGGGCTTGAGCCTGGGAAACGCTGATCACTGCCACCAGCGGCAGCACGGCAAAATATCGGAAAGTCTGCATGCTATCGGCCCTCAGGTCGTGGATGGCAAATACGCTGCGGCGCACGCTTGCGCCCTGTCGCCGCAGTATAGCCCAAGCCCGCCCGGCAGGCGCAGCGCCAGCGCAACAGTATCGGCCAGCGCCGCCGCTTATACTGGCAGGCATCGCAACCTCGACCGCCACCGGCCCGCCTACGCCCCATGCTGACACCACTGCTCACCCGCCTAGTGCGTTTTGCCACCGGTCATGCATGGGCAGTGATCGTGGCGGCGCTGCTGTGCAGCGCTGCCGGCGCCGTGTATGTGGTGCGGCACTTCGCCATCGATACCGATATCGACCGCCTGCTCGACAGCAATGCGCCATGGGCACAGCGCGACGGCGCCATCAGCAAGGCTTTCCCCCAGCGCCAGCAAGCGATACTGGCCGTGGTCCGGGCACCCGCGCAGGAATTGGCCGATGCCGCCGCCGACGCACTGGCCGCCGCGCTGCAACAACAGCCACAACGTTTTCGCGCCGTGCTCCAGCCGGGCGGCGGCGACTATTTCGCCCATGCCGGCCTGCTGTTCCTGCCGCTGGACACGCTGGAGCAATTGAGCACCGGCCTGCAACAGGGCCGTCCGCTGATCAACCAACTGGCGCACGATCCCACTCTGCGCGGCATGGCCGACACCCTGTCGACCCTGCTGGCGCTGCCGCTGCAAACGGGCCAGGTCAAGCTGGAGCAGATGGCCACGCTGCTCGATGCCGGCGCCGCCACCGGCGAGCGCGTGCTGGCGGGCCAGCCCGCCGCGCTGTCGTGGATGGCGCAGTTGTCGCCGCTGGCGGGGCCGGAGCAGATGCGCGCGCCGCAGCCGGGCGTCATGGCCAGCAGCTCTGTCGCCATCACGCCGCGCCTCGATTACGGCCAGCTGGAAGCGGGCGGCGCTGCGGCCGATGCGGTCCGCGCCGCGAGCGCGCAGTTGCAGCTGCGCCAGCGCTTTAACGCCACCGTCGGCCTGACCGGCCCGCAAGCGCTGGCAGACGAGGAATTCGCTTCCGTCAGCGACGGCGCCGCACTGAACGGCGCGCTGAGCGTGCTGGCGGTGCTACTGATTTTGTGGCTGGCGCTGCGCTCGGCGCGGCTGATCATCGCCGTCCTGTTGAACCTGATCGCCGGCCTGATACTGACCGCCGCCTTAGGCCTGGCCATGGTCGGCGCGCTGAATATGATCTCGGTGGCCTTCGCGGTACTGTTCGTGGGGCTGGGCGGTGACTTCGGCATCCAGTTCGGCGTGCGCTACCGTGCCGAGCGCTATGCGCACGACGACTTGTCTGCGGCCTTGGCCCGCACCGCTGCGGCGGCTGGCGTGCCGCTGGCGCTGGCCGCAGCGGCCACCGCGGTGGCCTTCTTCAGCTTCCTGCCGACCGACTACCGCGGCGTGGCCGAACTGGGACAGATCGCCGGCGTCGGCATGCTGGTCGCATTCGCCACCACGCTGACCCTGTTGCCGGCGCTGATCTGCGTGCTGCGTCCCGGCAGCGAGGCGCAGCAGCCGACCATGCAATGGCTGGCGCCCGCCGACCATTTCTTTGAACGGCACCGCAACGGCGTGCTGTGGCTGAGCTGCGCGATCATCGTGGCCGGCATCGCGCTGCTGCCATGGCTGCGCTTCGATTTCGATCCGCTGCACCTGAAAGATCCGCACTCTGAATCGATGTCCACGCTGCGCGCCCTGAAGGACGCCCCTGAAGCCGGCACCGACGATGTCTACGTGCTGGCGCCATCGCTGTCGGCCGCGCAGGCCGTGGCCACCAAGCTGGCGGCGCTGCCGGAAGTAGCGCGCGTGACCACGCTGGCCAGCTTCCTGCCGCAGCAGCAGGACGCCAAGCTGGCGCAATTGGCCCGTGCCGCCAGCGTGCTGCCGGTGCTGGAACAGCCCAGCGCCACAGCGGCCAGCGACGCGCTGCGCGCAGCAGCGCTGCGGCGGCTGGCACAGCAACTGGAACTGGCGGCACTGGAGCATCCCGGTGCCGGCGCCAAGCCCGCCGCACGCCTGGCCAAGGCACTGCAAGCGTTGAACAAGGCCGATGCCGCGACGCGCGACCGCGCCGAACTGGCGATCGCACTGCCGTTGCGGCTAACGCTGGCGCGCCTGCGCGCTGCACTACAGGCGCACGCCGTCAGCCAGGCCGACATCCCGCCGGCGCTGGTGCGCGACTGGCTCTCGCCCGATGGCCACGCGTTGGTCGACATCAGCCCGCGCCTGCCGGCCCCCGACAGTCCTGAGCGCGAGGCCGCGCTGCGGCATTTCATGAACACCGTGCTGGACGCTGAACCACGCGCCGCCGGCGGGCCAATCTCGGTGCGCGGTTCGGCCAACACCATCATGTCCGCCTTTGCTCAGGCCGGTGGCTGGGCGGTGCTGTCGATCACCGTGCTGCTGTGGATCACGCTGCGCCGCTTCGGCGATGTGCTGAGCACACTGCTGCCGCTGCTGGTATCGGCGCTACTGACGCTGGAACTGTGCGTGCTGTTCGATATGCCGATGAACTTCGCCAACGTCATCGCGCTGCCGCTGCTGCTGGGCATAGGCGTGGCGTTCAAGATTTACTATGTAATCGCCTGGCGCACCGGCCAGACCCATTTGCTGCAATCGAGCCTGACCCACGCGGTGCTGTACAGCGCCGCCACCACCGCTACCGCCTTCGGCAGCCTGGGTTTCTCGCACCATCCGGGCACGGCCAGCATGGGTGCCTTGCTGACGCTGGCCCTGGCGTGTACGCTGGTAGGCGCCGTGTTCTTTCAGCCCATCCTGCTGGGACAGCCGCGCGCTGGCGCCACGGCCAACGCCTCCCGCCCTCTTTCTGCCAAGGACAGCCTGCCATGACCGCACCGCCTGCGCAATGCGCGCCCCTGATTCGCCCGCCCCTGCCGTTGCTGCCGCTGCTGCTGCCATTATTGCTGCTGCTGAGCGGCTGCGCCAGCGGCCCGTCGGCCCGCCCGGAAGATCCGTTCGAGCCGATGAACCGGACCTTCTTCACCGTCAACGACAAGCTCGACACCTACGTCGCCAGCCCGCTGGCCAAAGGCTACCGCGACGTGGTGCCGGCACCGCTACGCAGCGTCGTCACCAACTTCTTTGCCAACCTGGGCGACGTGGGCAACTTCGCGAATAATCTGTTGCAGGGCAAGGGCAAGGATGCGCTGGACAGCCTAATGCGGCTGGCGCTCAATTCGACCTTGGGTATCGCGGGCCTGCTCGACATCGCCACGCCGAACGGCATCGACAAGCATCCCCAGGATTTCGGCCTGACACTGGGCACCTGGGGCTTCGATTCCGGCCCCTATCTGGTGCTGCCGCTGCTGGGACCGAGCACACTGCGCGATGGCGCGGGCGAGGTGGTCAACATCGAAATCGATCCGCTGGTGTATGAACGACCGCCGGTGCGCAACACCCTGTATGGCCTCAACCTGATCAACACCCGCAGCAACTTGCTGGGCGCCACCGACCTGCTGTCGCAGGCGGCGCTCGATCCCTACACCTTCGTACGCGACGCTTACCTGCAGCAGCGCCGCTACCGCATCGCCAGCGGCAAGGGCCAGACCAGCCTGCCCACCTACGACGAGACCGAACCGGCGCCGCCCGCCGCACCAGTGCCGCTGCCGGATTGAAGCGGCGCCAGGCAGGGCGCGGCCGGCAGCGCAAAGCGCGGACCCAGGCTGCGGCGCACGGCCCGCAGCGAGGCGCGCGCGGCGGCGGCATCGCCCGCCAACTTCAGCAAATCGGCCAGCTGGCGCGGCTGCCTGGCCAGCGCCAGCAACAAGGCGCCCAGATCGGTGCGGCCGTCCGTCCCCAGCGCAGCCAGCGCCGCCGGCGGCACGGCACATCCGGCAGCATCGAGCACCACGCGGCATGCCACGAACGGCACGCGTGCCGCCTGCGCCTGGCGCGCGGCGATATGCGACTCCATGTCAACTGCCAGCGCGCCTGTGGCCTGCCACCATGCCTGCTTGTCGGCCACGCCGGCCAGCGCGCCATCTTCGCCGGCCAGCGCACCGCCGCAGGCCTGGGGCAGCGCTGCGCGCAAGGCGGCAGTCCATAGCCTATCCGTGGGGTAGCTGGCCAGGCTGCGCGCACCGTCGATGATGTCTGTGGCGACCAGCACCGCGCCGGGCGACAAGGCGGGTGCCAGTCCGCCCGCCACGCCAAAGGAGATCACGCCATCGCACGGCAAGCGCAGGCGCTCGGCCAGACGGCGTTCCAGCGCCGCGCCGCGCGCGCCATACAGCACCTCGGCCCCGGCAGCGGCAGCGATCCGTGCCTCGAAGGCCATGCCGCACACCACCAGCAGGCCCGCCACGCCTACATGCCCCAGGCCAGTGCGCGGGCGCCACCCTGGCGCCAGTTGCGGTAGCGCGCCAGCGCCCACAACGGGAAGTAGCTGGCGTAGCCGTGGTAGCGCAGATAAAACACGCGGGGGAAGCCCACCGCCGTGAAGTGTTCTTCCGGCCAGTTGCCGTCCTCCAGCTGGGTGCGCACCAGATAGTCGACGCCGCGCTCCATCGCCGTGGTGCCGGCCGCGCCGGCAGCCGCAAGGCCCAGCAATGCCCACGCGCTCTGCGAGGCGGTGCTCGGCGCCGGCTCGTGCTGGCGGTAGTCGACCCGGTAGCTGTCGCCGTCCTCGCCCCAGCCGCCGTCCTCGTTCTGGATGCTGATCAGCCAGTCAACCGCGCGCTGCATCGCCGGCGCAGCGTGCGGCACGCCGGCCGCGTTCAGCGCGCTCAGCGCACTCCAGGTGCCGTAGATGTAGTTGGTGCCCCAGCGGCCGAACCAGCTGCCATTGGCTTCCTGCTCGGACAGGATGTACTGCAACGCCGTCCGTGCTGCGTGGCTGTCGGCGCCATGCTCGAGCTGCGCCAGCATCGACAGGCAGCGCGCCGAGACGTCCACCGTCGGCGGATCGAGCAGCGCGCCATGATCGGCAAACGGGATGTTATTCAGATGGTAGTGCATATTATCCGGCTCGAACGCGCCCCAGCCGCCGTTGCGGCTCTGCATGCCGACCACCCATTCCACCGCCCGTGCAATCACCTTGCCGTCCGGCGTGGCGTCCTGCTCGCGCACCACGATGCCGCGGCCCGCCATGCGATGCAGCGCCATCACCACCACGGCCGTATCGTCCACGTCCGGATAGTGCGGGTTGGCGTATTGGAAGGCCCAGCCGCCGGGGCGCACTTGCGGCCGCCGCACAGCCCAGTCGCCATAGTGATTGAGCACTTGCAGGGGACGCAGCCAGTCCAGGCCGCGCGCGGCCGCCATCGATGCGCGCACATCGCCCACTTCCAGCAGCGCGTGACAGGCCAGCGCGGTGTCCCACACCGGCGACAGGCAGGGCTGGCAATAGGCTTCGCGCTCGCGCACCACCAGCAAGCGGTCGATGGCATCGCGCGCGCTGGCCATGGCCGGGTCGGAATGGGGCACGCCCAGCACGTCGAACATCATCACGGCGTTGACCATGGCCGGGAAGATCGCCCCCAGGCCATGCTCGCCGTTGATACGCTCGCGCACGAAGCGCTCGGCGCGCTTGATGGCACGGCGGCGCAGCGACTGCGGCACCAGCGGTTCGCCCATGCGCAGCACCATGTCGATGCCGCAGAAGATGGAGAACCAGAACAGGCGCTGATGCGGCGCCTTGCGTGGCAGGCCCACGCTGCCGCGCGCGCGGCGGAACAATTCGTCGATGCCGATGCCGCGCGGGTTGCGTGCCTTGGGGCGCAGGCTGTTGAGCACCAGCAGCGGCACCAGCACGGTGCGCGACCAGTACGACACCTTGGACAAATGAAAGGGGAACCACAGCGGCAGCAGCATGATCTCCACCGGCATCATCGGCACGGCGCGCCAGGACATGACGCCAAATAGCGCCAGCAGCGTGCGGGTGAAGACGTTGCAGCATTCGGCGCCGCCCTGCTCCAGGATGGAATCGCGGGCACGCCGCATATGCTCGGCTTCGCAATCGTCGCCCAGCATCTTCAGCGCGAAATAGGCTTTGACGCTGACGCTGACCTCCGCCGGGCCGTGCGCGAACAGCGACCAGCTGCCGTCGGCATTCTGGATGCGCCGCAGGTAGTGGCCGATGCGCGCCTCCAGCTCCGGGTCCGGTGTTTCGCCCAGGTAATGCACCAGCAGCACGTATTCGGCGGAAATGGTGGCGTCCGCTTCCAGCTCGAACAGCCAGTGGCCGTCGCCACGTTGCCGCTCCAGCAGGGCGTCCAGCGCCTGATCGAGCGCCGTGTCCAGATCCGGCGTCCCTTGTCGTGGTCGTTCCTTGCGCGCCGTATGCATCGCTAGCGGCGGCCGGGGGCGCAATGAGACAGGGGACGAGACAGCTGCGGCAGCACTGTCGAAGCGCCGGACATACGCGGTCCCGATGGCGGGACGCTGTTGGATAAGACCAAAGTACAAGTCATCGCACTCCTCGTCAAACATGGCACCAGACAGCAGGATCAGAAATGTAAAGTGATTATAACAACATGCATCCCGATTTCGCACGTCCGGCGCTTATACAAGTGGCATTCATGCAAAAACCCACACATTTGCACTATTGTAATGCGCTCTGCCGTCACAGGTCGGTGGACAGGATGAAGCCGCCCCAACGGTGCCAGCGCTCGTCGCCGTCGCGCAGTTCGCGGCTGCGCCAGGTCTGCGTCGCGTATAGGCGGCAGTGGCTTTCGCAGTAGCCGAACAGCCAGCGGGGAAGGAAAGTGAGGTCCGCCCCTATCGTGCCCCGGTGCACGGTGTGCGCAATTTCGCCATAGGTGTAGGTCAGCGCATTGCGTCCGAACCAGGCCCCTTGCAGCAGCTGGTTGTAGCCGACCGCGCTCACTTCATAATCGAGCCACAGCGCCGCACCTTTGCCGCCCGCCAGCTTCATGGCCGCGGCCTGCCCGCCCGGCTTGATGACAGGCGGCGCGGCACCGTCCGATTGCGCCTGGATGGCGCGCAAGTCCTCGGCCGTGGCGCCGACATAGGCGGTGGCACTGGCGATGGCCCGCACCTGGTAACCCAGGTCCGCCCCGGCACCGAGCACCAGCGCGGCGCGGTCACTGGAGAGCAAGTCGAGCTGCCGGTTCCACTTGAGGTGGTACAGCAACGCTGGCGAGCCGCCTTGGCCGACCTGGTTCTCCCAGCCTTCGGGCAAATGGTTCTTGCAGCAAACATGATGGATGCCGCGCTGCACCGTCTTGCCGATCGGCGTGCCCAACAGGGCCAACTGGAATTGGCTCTCGGTGCTCAGGTCGCCGTCGGAGCTCCAATAACCGGCGCCCAGGTACAGCAGCGATGCGTAGGGTCGGTCGCCGCGGATGGGATCGGCCCGCAGCAAATCGTTGGGGGTATAACTCTCGCCGCCGAGGGTCCAGTGCACCAGCGTATCGGGCTTGACAGCAGCTGTCAGGCCCAGCGCTGCATTGAACACGCCCAAGGGGCGCAGCCACAGCAAGCTGCGCTCGCCGGCCAGGCTAAAGTCGGTGAGCAGCAGGCCCATGGTGTAGTCGCGGTCGGAACCGCGGCGCCCCCACGCATCGTTTTCCAGCTGGTAGTTGCGGCGCTCCGTGACATTGGCGTCCTGCGCGGCCGCTGCAAGGGAGGTCAGCAGGGCTGCAGCGAACCCCATCCAGACAAGCGCCCGCATGCTTTCCCCCCGGATCCTGAGATGGTTGGTACACCGTTTTTTTTATCATTGTAGTCCAGGCGCAAATTCCGAGGTGTGGTTTCACCTCGATCAAAAGGGGGAGGGCAAGCACCCTCCATGCCCTGGCCCGCGCTTCAACTGCATGATGGACCGCGACGCGCAATGTCAGGTACCATCGCCCTGCTTGATACACTTTATATACTTTGGGAGTACTGCATGCGTTTGTCCGTCCCTCTTCTGCTGGCCGCTGCCGGCATCGCCCACCATGCCAGCGCCGCCGATGCGCTCAGCGCAGTCCACTGCGGCCAACTGATCGACACCCAGGCCGGCAAGCTGCTCGGCGAAAGCACCATCATCATCGAAGGCAAACGCATACGCGAAGTGGCAGCCGGGCGCAAAGTGCCTGCCGGCGCGACCGAGATCGACCTGGCCGACCAGACCTGCATGCCCGGCCTGATCGACAGCCACACCCACGTCACCGGCCAGACCAGCCCCACCGCCTACACCGACCAGTTCCGCTGGAATAACGCCGACTACGTGATCCGCTCCACCGTGTATGCGCGCACCACGCTGCTGGCCGGCTTCACCACCGTGCGCAACCTGGGCGACAACGACAACGAATCGGTCTCGCTGCGCAACGCCATCAATGCCGGCGTGGTGCCGGGGCCGCGCATCTACACGGCCGGCATCGCGGTCGGCAGCACCGGCGGCCACGCCGACGGCACCGACGGCTACCGCAAGGACCTGGCCGGCGATCCCGGTACGGCACAGGGCATCATCAACAGCGCCGACGACGCGCGCAAGGCGGTGCGCCTGCACTACAAGAACGGCGACGACTTGATCAAGATCATGCCGTCCGGCGGCGTGCTCGATGAAAGCAGCAGCGTGGACAACGCGCAAATGACGCTGGAAGAGATCAAGGCCGTGGTCGATACCGCGCGCGAGTATGGCTTCACGGTGGCGGCCCACGCCCACGGCGCGGAAGCGATCCGCCGCGCGGTGATCGGCGGCGTGGACTCGATCGAGCATGGCACCTTCCTCAACGACGAAGACATCAAGCTGATGAAAGAGCACGGCACCTATCTGGTCCCGACCATCATCGCCGGCAAATACGTGGAAGAAAAGGCCAAGGTAGCGGGCTACTTCCCGCCGCAAATCGTCGCCAAAGCGCTGGCGGTCGGCCCGCTGATCCAGGGTTCGGCAGGCCGCGCCTACAAGGCCGGCGTGAAGATCGCGTTCGGTACCGATGCATCGGTTTATCCGCACGGCCAGAACGGCAAGGAATTCGGCTACATGGTGGAGGCGGGCATGCCGGCGATGGCGGCCATCCAGGCGGCGACCGTGAATGCGGCAGCGCTGCTCAAGCACGACAAGGAACTGGGCAGCATCAGTGCCGGCAAGCTGGCCGACGTGGTGGCGGTCAAAGGCAATCCGCTGAACGACATCAGCCTGATGACGCGCGTGAGCTTCGTCATGAAGGATGGCGTGGTGTACAAGCAAGATAGCCAGCCGGTGCCGGTGGCGCTGGCCGAAGAGATGGCCGCACCGCCCCTGGATACGGCGCACGGCTTCTAAGCAGTTAGCGCAGCTGGCGGTACTGGCTCGGCGTTACGCCCACGGTAGCCTTGAACTGGCGGGTGAACGCCGAGTGATCGCCATAGCCGCAAGCTTGCGCAATCTCTGCCACGCTGGCCGGCCCCGCCAGCATGCGCGAAGCCGCATCGAGCCGCGTCTTGATGATCATCTGGCGCGGCGTCAAGTGGAAGATGCGCAGGAAGTAGCGCTCGATCTGCGCCACTGACATGTTGGCCGTGCGCGCCAGCTCCGGCAGGTGCAGCGGCTGGTCGAACTGCTCATGGATCATCTGGACCGCCGCCGCGACCTTGCGATAGGCGGGGTTCTTCTTGTCCGCCATGGCCAGGTCGCGCGAAATGCCGGTCAGGCCGATGATGCGACCTTGCGCATCGCGCAGTGCCACCTTGCGGGTCAAGCACCAGCCGGGATCGCGGTTGGGATACAGGTGCAACTCCAGCTGGTCGTCTATCGTCCCATCACCGGCCAGCACCGCCAGGTCCTGTGCCAGATAGGTCTGGCCGAACGGATGGGCAAACACCTCGGCCGGGGTGCGGCCAATCAAGGCCGATTTCTCGCGCAGGCCGCAGCGCTGCACCAGGGTCTGGTTCACCACCACATAGCGTCCCTGCGGGTCCTTGACAAAAAATACCACATCCGGCAAGGCATCGAACAGCGGCTCGCTGAAGAAGGCGTCGGCGATGCCTGCGCCCAGCGCGGCGCGGGCTTGGTGATGTGTCGTATGGTCCATACGGCCCATTCTCTCACAAACCCGATTGTGCAGATTTCGTCATCCTTGATGCTTAGCGGGTGCAAGACAGAAGGTGAGCGTGGGCATAAGATTGGCGACATGAAAACCATCTCCATCATCGACTCCCACACCGGCGGTGAACCTACCCGCCTGGTCACCTCCGGCGGGCCGGAACTGGGCTCCGGCCCGCTGAACGAGCGGCTGGCACTGCTGCGCCGCGAACACGATAACTTCCGCTCGGCGGTGGTGTGCGAACCGCGCGGCTCGGACGTGCTGGTCGGCGCGCTACTGTGCCAGCCGCATGCGCCCGATTGTGCGGCCGGCGTCATTTTCTTCAACAATGTCGGCTACCTCGGCATGTGCGGGCATGGCACCATCGGCCTGGTGGCCTCGCTGGCCTTCATGGGCCGCATCGGGCCGGGCCGGCATCGCATCGATACGCCGGTCGGCGTGGTGGAGGCGCAGCTGCATGAAGACGGCAGTGTCACGGTCGATAACGTAGCGTCCTACCGCAGCCGCAAGCAAGTGACGGTCCAAGTGGCCGGCCATGGTCCGGTAACCGGCGACGTGGCCTGGGGCGGCAACTGGTTCTTCCTGGTGTCCGAGCACGGCATGTCGCTGCGGCGCGACAACGCGGAGGCGCTGACCGCGTTTGCCCATGCAATCAGCGTGGCCTTGATGGCCAGCGAGATCAGCGGCGACAACGGCGCCATGATCGACCATATCGAACTGTTCTCGCCATCGGAGAGCGGCGCGGACAGCCAGAGCTTTGTGCTTTGCCCGGGCAAGGCCTACGACCGCTCGCCGTGCGGCACCGGCACCAGCGCCAAGCTGGCCTGCCTGGCGGCGGACGGCAAGCTGGCCGAAGGTGCGCTGTGGCGCCAGGAGAGCGTCATCGGTAGCGTGTTCGAGGCGTCCTACCGTTATCGCGGCGAGCAGCTGATACCGAGCATACGCGGGCGGGCCTGGGTGAATGCGCAGGCCAGTCTGATCCTCGATGCTAGCGATCCTTTTGTGTGGGGCATCCGTTGAAATCTGCCGGTCCTGCGGACGTGATCGTGATTGGCGCCGGCATCATCGGCGCCGCCTGTGCCGACGCGCTGGCCGCGCGCGGTCTGCAGGTGACGGTTATCGAGCAGGATACGGTCGGCAGCGGCGCGACGGCGGCCGGTATGGGGCATCTGGTGGTGATGGACGATAACGCTGCGGAGCTGGCGTTGTCGTCGTATTCGATCTCGCTGTGGAACCAGCTGGTGGCCGATCATCCGCAACGCCATGAGTACAGCCGCTGCGGCACCATCTGGGTGGCGGCCGATGAAGAGGAAATGGCGGCGGCGCGCGTCAAGGCGCAGACGCTGGCCAGGCATGCATTGGCGTGCCAGATGCTGACGCCGGCGGCGCTATACCAGCGCGAGCCCCAGCTGCGTCCAGGATTGGCGGGCGCCTTGCTGGTGGCCGGCGATGCTCTGGTGTATCCGCCCAAGAGCGCACGCATACTGCTGGAGCGGGCGCAGGAACGCGGCGCGCAGCTGGTGGCCGGCGCCGTGGCGGCGATTGAGGATCACGGTGTGCGGCTGGGGGATGGCTCGCAGCATCAGGCGGCGCATGTGGTGCTCGCTGCCGGATCGCGTTCGGTCGACCTGCTGCCGGAACTGCCGCTGCAGCCCAAGAAGGGACATGTGGCCATTACCGACCGCTATCCGGGATTCATACGGCATCAGCTGGTGGAGCTGGGGTATATCAAGAGCGCACATGCGGCCAGTGGGGATACGGTGGCGTTCAATTTGCAGCCGCGTCCCACGGGGCAGATCTTGATAGGCTCGTCGCGCCAGTTTGGCACGACGAATCTGGCGGTCGAGACGGCAATGATGACGCGCATGCTGCGCCATGCGGCCAGTTTTACGCCGGCGCTGGCGCAGCTCAATATGCTGCGCTGCTGGACCGGCTTGCGCGCCGCCAGTCCGGATGGCTTGCCGCTGATCGGGCCGAGCGACGCGCGCCGGGGCTTGTGGCTGGCAACGGGACATGAGGGCCTGGGTATTACCACGTCGCTGGCCACGGCGCAGCTGCTGGCCGGGCAGATCGTTGGCGAGACGACAGCGATTCCGTTCGCGCCGTATCTGCCGAGCCGTTTCGATGGCGCGTCCGCGCCCGTCATGCATGATGCCGAGGTGGCACATGAATAATCCGGCCGCACGCAATTTAATCACGCTGACCGTCAATGCGCGCAGCATCAGTGTCGAGCAGGGGACCACCGTCGCTGCCGCCGTCGCGCGTGCGGGCAACGGAGCAACGCGGCGCTCGGTGACGGGCATGCTGCGTGCGCCGGTGTGCGGCATGGGCGTGTGCCAGGAATGCCGCGTCAGCATCGACGGGCGCGATCACCAGCTCGCTTGCCAGCGCTTGTGCGCGCCGGGCATGGAAGTGGTGACGGCATGAACCGCGAGTTCAATCAGATGCACTTCGACGTGCTGGTGATCGGCGCCGGGCCGGCTGGGCTGGCGGCCGCGCATGCGGCAGCGGAAAGCGGCCAGCGGGTCGGCATCGTGGACGACAATCCGGCCGCCGGCGGCCAGATCTGGCGCGGCGGTCCGGCGCGCCAGGCGGACCCGCGCGCGCAGCAGCTGTGGGCGACGCTGCAAGCTGCCGCCCATGTGAGCTTCATGCCGCACAGCCGCGTGCTGTACGCCCCCGAGCCCGGCCAGCTGCTGGTGCAGACGCAGGGCCAGCGAGACGCCAGCGCGGCCGTCCTGCACTACGACCGTCTGGTGCTGGCGACCGGCTCGCGCGAGCTGCTGCTGCCCTTCCCCGGCTGGACGCTGCCCGGCGTGACCGGCGCCGGCGGCCTGCAGGCCTTGGCCAAGGGCGGTTATCCGCTGCAGGGCCGGCGCGTGGTAATCGCCGGTACCGGCCCGCTGCTGCTGGCCGTTGCGGCAACGCTCAAAGAAAAAGGCGCCACTGTCGCCGCCATCGTCGAACAAGCTCCCTTGCCACGCCTGGCGAAATTCGCCTGCGGCCTGCTGGCGACGCCAAGCAAGATCACCCAGGCGCTGCACCTGGCTAGCCGGCTGCGCGATGTGCCGTATTGGAAAAACGCCTTCGTGCGCGCCGCCCAGCCTTCGCCATTGAACGAAGGCCTGCATTCCGTCCTGATCCAGCAAGGCAGCGACCCGGCCAACACCCGGGAAATCGATAGCGACTACCTGGCCTGCGGCTACGCACTGTTGCCCAACCTGGAACTGGCCATGTCCCTGGGCTGCGCCGTCACCCACGCGGTGCGGGTGGACGAGCACCAGCAAACGAGCGTCGCCGGCATCTACTGCGCCGGCGAAGGCACCGGCATCGGCGGCGTCGACCTGGCGCTGGCCGAGGGCCGCATCGCCGGCCTGGCCGCCGCTGGCGACGCCGCCAGCTACACCGCCGAACTGAGCGCTCTGCACGCCGAGCGCGCCCGCTGGCAGCGCTTCGCCCAGCGCCTAGCACAGACCTTCGCGCTACGCCCCGAACTGCGCAAGCTGGCCAGCGACGACACCATCGTCTGCCGCTGCGAAGACGTTTGCCATGGCGAGCTGCGCCAGCACAGCAGCTGGCGCAGTGCCAAGCTACACACCCGCTGCGGCATGGGCCCCTGCCAGGGCCGCATCTGCGGTGGTGCCACCGATGTGCTGTACGGCTGGCGTCCCGACGCGGTGCGCCAGCCGCTCTCGCCGACGCGCATCGACAGCATACTCACCACGTCCGACTAAGCTCGCAACCGAACCATCCAACTACACCACCAAGGAGATCAGCATGGCAGCAACAAAATGGGAAGGGGTTTTCCCCGCAGTCACCACCAAGTTCAAGCCGAACGAGGACCTGGACCACGCCGAAATGGAAAAGCACTTCGCCTTCCAGATCGACAGCGGCGTGCACGCGCTGCTGACCTGCGGCTCGCTGGGAGAAGCGAGCACCTTGTCCTTCGATGAAAAACTGGCAGTGGCGCAAACCGCGCTGCGCGTGGCGAACGGCCGCGTGCCGGTGCTGGTCAACGTCAGCGAAACGCGGACACTGAACGCCTGCCGCTTTGTCGAGCAAGCCCACGCAATGGGCGTGCAGGGCCTGATGGTGATGCCGTCCGTGCTGTACGCGGCCGACGCGCGCGAAGCCAAGGATAACCTGCGCACCATCGCCAACGCGGCCCAGCTACCTATCATGGTCTACAACAATCCGGTCTCCTACAAGGTCGACCTGACGCCGGAAGACTTCAAGGACCTGGCCGACTGCGAATGGATCGTCGCCATCAAGGAATCGACCGACAACGTGCGCCGCATCACCGACCTGCGCAACGCCGTCGGCCACCGCTACCAGCTGTTCATGGGCGTGGACGACCTGTCGTTCGAAGGCCTGGCAGTCGGTGCGGACGGCCTGCTGGCCGGCCTGGTGGTCGCCTTCCCGAAAGAGACCGTCGCGCTGTACAAACTGATGAAGGCCAAGCGCTGGGACGAAGCGCTCAAGCTATACCAGTGGTTCATGCCGTTGATGCACCTGGACGTATCGAACAAGCTGGTGCAGAACCTGAAACTGGTGGAGACGCTGGCCGGCGTCGGCAACGAGAACGTGCGTCGTCCACGCCAAGCGCTGCAAGGCGCCGAGCGCGAACGCGTGACCGCCATCGTGCAGCAGGCGTTGGCTACCCGTCCGGACGTCAGCCTGCTGTTCTAAACGGTACTGCCAGCCTTGCCCTCGTAGACCGGCTGGCCCTCGTCGATGTGCAGTGTGATGCGCAGCTGCCGGCTGGCCAGCAGTTGCGCGAAGTGCGCCTTGGTCTGCGCCAGCAGCGCATCGCCCACCGCCTGCAAGCGCTCCTGGCTACGGCCTGAGGTGATGCGCAGGTTCAGGTAGACAAAGGCGCGATTGTCCGCGCCATCGGCCACCGCGTAATGCGGCGCCGGATAGGCCAGCACCCGCGTGCCGTTGAACGGGAATATGGGCTGCTCACGCTTGTCCTTCAATGCAAGCAGCGTTTGCGCCAGCGATTTGCACAAGGCGCCGATATCGGTTTCGGCGTCCAGGTTGGCGCTGTACTCGATTTTCAGGTGAGGCATGGTTTTCCTTTCAGGTGACAATCAGCCACGCCTGGCGACCGAGTCGCGCAGTATCAGCTGCGGCTCTATCATCGTGGCCGCAGGCGCCGGATGGCCGGCGATGGTGGCAATCAGCTTTTCCATCGCCGCCGCGCCCATGCGCTCGCTCTGCAAATCCACGGTGGTCAGTGCGGGCGAGGTGTAGTTCCCATACTGGATATTATCGAAACCAGCCACCGACACATCGGCCGGCAGGCGCAAGCCCAGTGTGTGCGCAGCTTTCATGAAGCCCAGCGCCATCAAATCGTTATAGCAGATCACCACATCCGGATGCGCGCCGGTCAGCATGATGGAAGAGCACATGCGCTCCCCTTCCAGCGCCGACGGCGCGCTGCCATCATGCACGCTGACCTGCAGACTCTGCTCGTCCAGGCAGGCGCGGATGCCGCCGAGGCGCTCCTCGTCACGCCGCGAGCGGGAAAAACCCAGGTAGGCAAAGTGCTTGTGCCCCTGGGTGACCAGGTGCCGCGTCAGCATGTAGGCGCCGCGATGGTCGTCGCTGGCGACCCAGGGTATCTCCAAGCGCGACAGGCGACCGAAGAACACCAGCGGCTTATGCAGCTCCATCATCCAGTCCATGTCCGGCTCCAGCATGCGCGAGAAGACGATCATGCCGTCCACGCGCCGGCTCAGCGCCTCAAGCAAGGGACGCTCGCGGCTGGGATTTTCCTCGGTGTCGACCAGCAGCAGGTTGTAGCCCTTGGCCAGCGCCACCCGGTTGGCGCCCTTGACGATGCTGGTGAAGTGCGGATTGCTCACGTCCAGCACCGACAGGCCGATGCTCTGCGTGCGGCCGGTGATCATCGATTGCGCCAGCGGATTGGAACGGTAGCCCAGGTCGGCGATCACCTTGCGGATGGTCGCTTCCACCGCCGGTGAAAAGCGCTGGGTGCCATTTACCAGCTTGGAAACGGTCGCCGTCGAGACCCCTGCGGCAGCCGCAACGTCACGTATGGTCGGTACATTTTTTTTCATCAGGAGTTATGCTGTAACCGTGGGCATGCCGCCATTCTATCGCGCTGCGCCGGCCGGCCGGCAAAAAAACGCAAGCTGGTCAGCGCGCGGAACTCCTGGCCCGGATACAGCGCGGTGCTGGGGAAGCCCGGATGATTCGGACTGTCGGGCAGGTGTTGGGTCTCGAAGGCGAAGCCGTCGTAGCGCTGGTAGCCGCGTCCTTCGCTGCCGGTTTCGCTGCCATCGAAGCCGCTGCCGCTGTTCAGTTGCAGCGCCGGCTCACTGGTGCTCACTTCCATGCGCCGGCCGCTGGCCAGGTCCTCGATCACCGCCACGCGCGCGCAGGCACCGGGCGCTTTGGAGAACAGCAGGCTATGGTCGATGCCGGGCAGGCCGCCCGATGGCGCCAGCAGCGGCGATGACGCCGCATCCACCAGCCGCGCCGCCATGCTGGCCGGACGGCGGAAGTCCAGTGGCGTGCCGGCAACGCTGGCCAGTTCGCCGGTCGGAATGCGCTTGCCGTCGGTGACGGCGTAGCGCGCGGCGTCGATCTGGAAGCGCTGCGTCGCCAGGCCCGCGCTGCCGGCGCCGGCCAGGTTGTAGAAGGCGTGACTGGTCAGGTTCAGCACCGTAGCCGCATCGGTCGTGGCGCGGTATTCGATGCGGAATTCGTCGCGCTTGCGCAGCAGGCGGTAAGTCACGCTGACGTCCAGCGCACCGGGGAAATTCTGGTCGCCGGCGGGACTGTGCAGGCGGTAGATGGAGCCTAGCGATTGCGCATCGGCAAAGTCCTGGCGCTGCCAGACACGCTTGTCGTAGCCATTCGGATCGCCGTGCAGCGCGACACCTTTGGCATTGGCGACCAGCTGCACCGCCTGGCCGTCCAGCGTGTAACGCGCGCCGGCAATACGGCCGGCGTAGCGGCCCATGATGGCGGCGAAGCGGCGCTGCGTACGCTCGTAGGCCGGCAAGTCGGGCAGGCTGAGGATGATGTTGCGGCGCCGGCCATGGCGGTCGGCGACTTCGGCGGCAGTCAGCGTGGCACCGTAATCGATATAGGCCAACCGCATGCCGCGCTCGTTTTCCAGGATGACCTTGTCGACCGGCTTGCCGTCGCGCGTGACGCCGAACGGCTGCACGCGGATACCGGTCGCGCCGGCGCAGGCACTGGAGCAGCAAGCAACAACGGCGGCACCGCAAACGAGCAGCGCCGCCTTCAAGAGAGCCGGATGCCACATGGTCTGCTTACAGATCGGTGATTTCCTTATGCTGCGGCACCAGCGTCTTCATCACGCCCCAGGCCACCAGGTAAGCCAGCGCGCAAATGGCGAACATGATCATGTAGCCGGTACGGATGTCGTTGACCGATTTGTAGTAGTCGAACACCCAGCCACCGAGCTTGGTCAGCAGCACGCCGCCGATGCCGCCGGCCATGCCGCCGATGCCGATCACGGAAGCAACCGTCTTTTGCGGGAACATGTCGGACACGGTGGTGAAGATATTGGCCGACCATGCCTGGTGCGCCGATGCGCCCACGCCGATCAGCAGCACCGGCACCCAGAAGCTGATGCTGCCCAGCGGCTGCGCCAGCAGCACTAGCAGCGGGAAGAAGGCAATCACCAGCATCGCCTTCATGCGGCCGTCGTACGGCGCGGCGCCACGCGACATGAAGTAGCTGGGGAACCAGCCGCCGCCTATGCTGCCGACCATGGTCATGCTGTACAACACGGCCAGCGGCACGACGATGGCATCGCCCTTCATGCCGTATTGGGCCGACAGGTAAGTCGGCAGCCAGAACAGGAAGAACCACCACACGCCGTCGGTCATGAATTTGCCGAAGGCGAAGGCCCAGGTCTGGCGGTACTTCAGCAACTGGAACCACGACACTTTTTTGGCGGCGGCCACCGACGCCTCTTCACTGGTTTCCACCGGCGCCACCTGGTCGCTGCGGATATAGGCCAGTTCCTGCGCCGACAAACGCTTTTGCTGCTCCGGCTTTTCGTACAGCGTGATCCACACGCTCATCCAGATGAAGCCCAGCATGCCGATCATGATGAAGGCGGCTTGCCAGCCCCAGATGCCGGCGATCAGCGGCACGCTGATCGGCGCCAGGATCGCGCCGACGTTGGCGCCGGAGTTGAAGATGCCGGTGGCGAAGGAGCGCTCCTTCTTCGGGAAGTATTCGGCGGTGGCCTTGATCGCGGTCGGGAAGTTGCCCGCCTCGCCGATGGCCAGCACCGCGCGCGACACCATGAAGCCGGCGATCGACACGGGAACGGCGGCGATGCCCACCGCGCTGCACAGCGCCGCAATGCCCTGCCCCATCGGCACCGAGAAGGCGTGCATCAAGGCGCCGCAGGACCAGATGCAGATCGCCACCACATACGCGGCCTTGGTGCCGATCTTGTCGACCACGCGGCCGGCGAACAGCATCGAGATCGCATACACAAACTGGAAGGCGGCGGCGATATTGGCGTAATCGGTATTACTCCAGCCGAATTGCCTGGACAGGTCCGGCGCCAGCAGGCTCAAAACCTGGCGGTCCAGATAATTCACGGTGGTGGCAAAAAACAACAGTGCGCAGATCGTCCAACGGTATGTACCGACGGTCTGGCCGACGAGTTGCGGGGTCACGGGCTCGTTCAGTTTCATGGCATCACTTATTTTATAGTGTATGATGATCTCTCGGTCTCCAGCGAGATCATTGTCGTACGTCATCGTACAACCATAAAAGCCCGGAAGCAAGGGGAAACTGCGATTGCCTGACCCATTCTTCCAGGGATTTAGTCATTGTTGTATGATGACATTTTTGGCAAGTACGCAGCCAAAAAAATGCCCCTGGAATTATGCAGGGGCCTCCGTGAAACGACAACCGGGCTGCGCCGGCTGCTTACACCTTGGTGCTCACCACATTGCCGGAGCTGGGTGCGCCTTGCAGGTTCTGCGCCAGGGTTTGCAGGAATTGCGGCAGCGACGCCGAGCTGCCCGACTGGCCGTTCGCCGCCAGCAAGTTGTTGAAGCTGGTCTGCAGATTGCTTGCCGCGGACGAGCTGCTGGAGCTGGTGGAACTGCTGCCGGCAGTGAGCTGCTGCGCCAGGCTTTGCAGCGCGCCGGCGATCTTGCCGCCACCGCCGGCACCGCCGCCGTGATGGTGGTGATGGCCACCGCTGCCCTCGCCCGTGCCGGACGTGCCATCCTGCTTGCCGCCGAACTGCGCTTGCAGCGCGGTAAACAGGCTTTGCGCGAACGCGGATTCGGCCTGCTTGGGATCCTGGGTGCTGCCGCTGGCAGCGGTGCCAGAAGTAGCGGTGGCGCCGCTGGTGGTGCCGGTAGCGCTGCTGGAAGAGGCCCCCGTCACCTGCGTCAGCGCCTGTGCAATCGCGTCGGCGAACTTGCCGCCGCCCGGAATGCGGCCCGCGCCGCCGTCGCCGTCGCCATCGCCCTGGGGCTGCGCCGCGGCCGGGCTGCTGGACGAAAACTGGGCGTAATTCACAGATACGCTGCTGCTTAAGCTATCGATTGCCATGCTGCTCTCCTCAAATGAGTGGGTGTATAGGACTTAGCGGCGCAAGTCTCCCATTTCTCCTGCTTCGAAGAGCGCAGTTTTGTAACGCAGTGTGTAGGCTGTAACGCAGTAAGGCGGCGGCCGACGCGGATCATGGCGCGGCCGCCCGTTCATGTTACCTTCGCTTACAACCATTAAGCCTGCGCGGCGCGGGTCCCGGTCAGCAGCAGGGCGATCAAGCTAAGCAGCGCTGCGCCCGACAGGTAGTAACCTACATACTGCAGGCCATAATTGGTGGCCAGCCAGGTGGCGATGTACGGCGCCAGCGACGCGCCCAGGATGCCGGCCAGGTTGAACGTCAGCGAGGCGCCGGTATAGCGTACTTCGGCCGGAAACAGCTCGGACAGCATGGTGCCCAGCGGACCGTAGGTCATGCCCATCAGCGCCAGGCCGATCGACATGAACAGCGTCACCTGCAGCGTGACGCCGGAACCGAACATCGGCGCCATCGCCAGGCCGAACACGGCGATCGCCGCCGACACCACGATCAGCGTCGCGCGGCGGCCATAACGGTCGGCCAGCAGCGCGGAAACCGGGATCGTCAAGCCGAAGAACAGCACCGCGAACAGCTGCAGTATCAGGAAGTCCTTGCGCGAGAACTTCAGCGCGCTGGTGCCCCAGCTCAGCGCAAACACCGTCATCAGGTAGAACAGCACGAAGGTCGCCAGCGCGATCAGGGTGCCCAGCACCAGCGCGCGGCCATGCTCGCGCAACACCGTCACCACCGGGATCTTGACCCGCTCATTGTTCTCCAGCACCCTCTTGAAGTCCGGCGTCTCGCTGATCTTCAGACGAATGTACAGGCCGACGATCACCAGCAGCGCGCTGGAGATGAAGGGGATGCGCCAGCCGTAGCCAAAGAATTCGCTATCGGTCAGCGTCTGGCTGAGCAGCAGGAAGATCCCGCCCGACAGCAGGAAGCCGATCGGTGCGCCCAGTTGCGGGAACATGCCGTACCAGGCGCGCTTGCCCGGCGGCGCATTCTCGGTCGCCAGCAGCACCGCGCCGCCCCACTCGCCGCCCAGGCCCAGGCCTTGGCCGAAGCGGCACAGCGCCAGCAGCAGCGGCGCAGCGGTGCCGATTTCCGCATAGGTCGGCAGCACGCCGATCACCACCGTCGACAAACCCATGGTCAGCAGTGCCGCAACCAGCGTGGCCTTGCGGCCGATGCGATCGCCAAAGTGGCCGAACACCGCCGAGCCGACCGGCCGCGCGAAGAAGGCGATGGCGAAGGTGGCCAGCGATTGCAGCGTGGCGGCAGCAGGGTCGCTGGCGGGGAAGAACAACTTGGGGAACACCAGCACGGCGGCGGTGGCGTAGATGTAAAAGTCGAAGAACTCGATGGTGGTGCCGATCAAACTGGCGAACAGCACGGTGGCTGTGGAATTGGCCTTGGTCGATGACATGTAGGGGCGCTCCTGGGTATGATGGTTGCCATATCATACACAGGGGGGATGCGCATCGCCAGCAGGCCGGCAAAAGACGGGCAAAATCAGGCGGGATCGATCTGCGCCAAAGCGGCGGCGATTTCATGCGGCGCCAAAGGCCGCACCACGCGCGCCACTTCCTGGCCATCGCGCAGGAACACCAGCGTAGGCCACAGCTTGACGCGGAACGAGCGGCCCAATATGCGGCCCGGCCCATCTTCCACTTTGTAGTGCCGCACCAACGGATGGGCGGCAAAGGCCAAGGCCAGCGGCGCCTGCGCCACGCGGCAGTGGCCGCACCAGTTGGCGCCAAACTCCAGCAGCACCGGGCCCAAGCTGGCATCGATGTCGGCGCGGCTGGGCGCGGCGGGGAGGTAGACCGATTCCATCGGGCGGCTCTATAGTGAATTGAACGATGCCGGCATCTGCTACGATTTGGGCTTGAGCTGGGCGCACGGATCGCTGCGCTTTTGCGGCGCCAGCGTATGCACCACGTCATACAGGCCGGTTTCCACATGGCCTTCGATGAAGGCGACACTGAGCACGCTCAGCCTGGGCTCTTGCGTGTTGAGCCAGCGCGCCACGCCGATGTCCTTGCGCACATGGCCGTTGCCGGCGATGAGCACCACGTCGCGCGGCTGCTGTTCGCGGACCAGCTTGGCCATCCAGATGTCGCGCGCGACCTGGGCATCGACCAGGCCGCCGACCATCATCTCCGGCAGCATGCCGCAATGGCCGGCTTCAATCTCGCTCTGCTGGGCGCTGCGCACGTCGGCCGGCAAGGGCTGGTCCAGATGATAGGCGGCGATCGATGCCCGGTCGAAGGTGGTCATCACGCCGTCGCGCACCACCCGCGAGGCATCGTCGCGCGACAGGTTGGCGGCGATCAGCGGCAGCTGGTAGTTCAGCGCCAGTTGTATCAGCGGATAGTACAGCTGCCAATCCCAGCGCGGCCCACCTGCCACCTTGATCACGCAGGCTGCATCCAGGCAGCCCGATTGGGCCTTGCTCAGCACGTCCTGGTTTTCCCGGTCGAACTGCTCCATTGCGATAGCCGGACGCCAGCCCGCTTCCACCCGCTGGCGCAGCAGCTCGTAGCGCTGGCGGTGACCCTGCTCATTGTCATGCACTTCGCCCAGCAGCAGCACTTGCGGATTGGGCTGCGCGCTGCTGTCGGCCGGCGCGGCGGCCGGCGCGGCAGGGCGCAGCAGGCGGTTGCCGGCGCAGCCGCCCAGCAGCGCCACCAGCAATGCCGCGGCCAGCGGACGGATGAGGATTTTTGTTATCGATACGAACGTCATGTTGGTGCGCGCCCCGGCGGGCACGAAAGCGGACAAGCGTTCAGTCTAATCGAATTTTGGCCGGCAGGGTGAGCGGACGCGGCAAGCTCCAGGCGGCCAGGCCGGCGGCCAGCAGCAGCAACAGCAAGGACGCCAGCATCACATCCTGCGTACCGAGGAAGGCGGCGCTGCCCGCTGCGCCGGCACCGGTGCTAGCCATGGCGCCATACAGCGCCACGCCAGCCGCACCGCCCACCTGGCGCGCCGCATTGAGCACCGCCGAAGCCGTGCCGGCCTGCTGCTGCTGGACGCCAGACAGGATGGCGGTGGTCATCGCCGGCACCGCCAGGCCCATGCCGGCCGGGATCAGCGCCAGGCCAGGCAGCATCTGCCAGAACGTGGCGTGCGCCGAGATGCCCATCCAGCCCAGCAGGCCATAGCCGGCGGCGGCGATCAAGCCACCGACGATCATCGGCTTGCGCACGCCGCTATGGGCCATCATGCGCCCGCTGGCGATGTTGGAGAAGATGAAGGTGCCGGTCAGCGGCAGGAAGGTCAGGCCAGCCTGCAGCACCGACATGCCGCGCAGTTTTTGCAGGTAGAGGCTGAGCACGAAGATCACGCCGTAGTAAGCGAAGTTGACCAGCACGCCGAACAGCACCGGGCCAGTGAAGCTGGCGGCGCGGAACAGGCGCAGCGGCAGCATAGGTGCCGCCACGCGCTGTTCGACCAAGATGAACAGCGCACCGGCCAGCAGCGCCAGCGCCAAGCCGCCCTGCACCAGCGGATCGTGCATGCCGCGTTCCTGGCTTTCGATGATGGCGCCGATCAAGCCGGTGAGCGCGGCGATGGCCAGCAGCTGGCCGCCCCAGTCGAAGGCCTGGCTGCCGCTCTTGCCCTGCAGTACAGGCACCACGCGCAGCGTCAGCCAGAAACCGGCCACGCAGATGGGAATATTCACCCAGAAGATGCTGCGCCAGCCGGCCACTTCCAGCAGCAGGCCGCCCAGTACCGGACCGGCCGCGATCGACACCCCGCCGGCAGCGGTCCACCAGCCGATGGCCTTCGCCAGTTGCTTGCGGTCATGGGCATAGGCGCGGCTCAAGATGGCCAGCGAACTGGGCACCAGCAGCGCCGCGCCCACGCCCTGCAAGGCGCGCGCCAGGTTGAGCATGAAGGCGCCAGGCGCCATGGCGCAGGCCAGCGAGGCGGCGGTAAACAGCGCAAAGCCGGTCAGGAAGACGCGGCGCGCGCCGAATTTGTCGCCGATGACACCGGCCGACAGCAGGAACACGGCAAAGCCCAGGGTGTAGGCGTCGACCACCCATTGCAGGTCGGTGACGGCGGCGCCCAGTTCGCGGCCCATCTGCGGCAGCGCGACGTTGACGATGGTGACGTCCAGCTGGACGATGATGAAGGCGAAGCTGCAGGCGATCAATATCGCCAGCAAGGATCGGTCGGATGCGTGTGCAGTTTCCATGGCGGACGGTCCCGAAAAAGTGACTTGATCTGGCCACTATATGCGCCTAAACTCATCATTAAAAATGAATTATTCTGATTGAATCTATCTTATTTTGAGAACTTAAAATGGACTTGGCAGAACTGCGCATCTTTAAGGCCGTGGCCGAGGAAGGCAGCGTGACCCAGGCGGCCGCCCGCCTCAACCGCGTGCAATCGAACGTGTCGGCGCGCCTGACGCAGCTGGAAGCATCGTTGGGCGTGCCGCTGTTTCACCGTTCCGGCCGGCGCCTGCTCATTACCGCCGAGGGTAAGCGCCTGCTGGACTATGCCGACCGCTTGCTGCAACTGGCCGAGGAAGCCCAGGCCTCGGTGCGCAGCGAGCGCACGCCGTCCGGCAAGCTCATTATCGGCTCGATGGAAACCACCGCTGCCGCGCGCCTGCCGCTGGTGCTGGCCGCCTTCCATCAGCAGCATCCGCAGGTCGACCTGCTACTGGACACCGGCCCTAGCGACTATCTGCTGCAAGGCGTGCTGCAGCACCGCATGGACGTGGCGCTGGTGGCTGCGCCCGTGGAGCGGCCGGAGTTAATCCAAAAGGCCGTGTTCGAGGAAGAGCTGGTGCTGCTCACCGATTGCCTGCACCCTGCGGTGAGCTCGCCGCGCGACGTGCAGAACCGCGCGCTGCTGGTGTTCCGCGCCGGTTGCGCCTATCGGCGCCGGCTGGAACAGTGGTTTGCCGAAGCCGGCATCAGCACGTCGCGGGTATCGGAGTTCGGCACGTTCGAAGCCATCATCGGCTGCGTGGCGGCCGGCATGGGCGTGGCCTTGATGCCCAGGGAAGTGCTCAAGCAGCGCCAGCTGGCCGGCAGCATCCAGTGCCACGAGCTGCCGCCCGGGATCGCGCGGGTCAAGACCCTGCTGGTATGGCGCGCCGACGTGCAGCGCCATCCGGCGCGTCAAGCCTTTGCCGACGCTTTTTGACGGGGCGTCAATTCCTGGGTCAGGAAATCGACCAGCGTGCGCACCCGCAGCGACAGGTGGCGCGCGTGCGGATACAGCAGGAAGAAGGGCCGCGAGCTGCCGCCGTGCTCCGGCAGCAGCTCCACCAGGTCGCCGCGCTGCAGGTCCTGCGCAACGATGTAGCGGTAGGTCTGCGCCAGCCCCGCGCCGGCGCGCGCCAGCGTGACGATGCCCAGCACATCCTCGGCGCAGGTGTAGCCGCCCGCCGTCACCACATCCACGCTCTGGCCCTGCACCTTGAACAGCCACGGGATCTTGCGGCCGGTGCTGGGCAGCTCGAACTGCAGGCAATCGTGGTACTGCAAATCGTCCAGCGACTGCGGCGTGCCGGCCCGCTTCAGGTAGGACGGCGTCGCCACCAGCACCAGTTCCGCGTCCTCCAGCTTGCGCGCCACCAGCGTGGAGTCGGCCGGATCGCGTCCCCGTATGGCCAGGTCGTAACCTTCTTCGGCAAAGTCGATGTTGCGGTTGCTGATGTGGACTTCGACTTTCACGTCCGGATAGCGCAGGCGGAATTTCGGCAGCAGCGGCAGCAGCCGGTGGTGCGCGAACGGTGTCGGTGAGCTGATGCGCAGCTGCCCAGCCGGCGCGGCTTGCTCGCCGGTGAGCGCATCTTCCGCTTCCACCAGTTGCGACAGCGCCTGGCGACACTGCTCGAAATACACGCGGCCGCTGTCGGTCAGGCGGATCTGGCGCGTGGTGCGCACAAACAGGCGCACGCCCAGCCGCTCTTCCAGGCGGCTAACCGAACGGCTGACCGCCGCCGGCGTCACGCCGGCCGTGGTGGCCGCCGCGGTAAAGCTGCCCAGTTCCGCCGCCAGGCAAAACAGTTCTATGCTGCCCAGCAGGACCTGGTCGAAGTGCCGTTTCATTTTCGTTACGCCATGTAATGGATGGTTCGGATTGACGGGTTTTGTTGCATAAGTATAGTGGAATTCCCGGCGCCGCCGCACAGATCAAATTGACAATTATTGTTGTTAATTTGCAAAATTAAATTACTTTTTGAAAATTAAAATATGCTTTTGAAAGTTGCTGTGCTCTAATGACCATTCGGCAAGCTCACCAACGTTCGCATCTTAAAATCCCAAGTGAAGATCGCTCCCCTCATTCTAGCCACGCTGCTCGCTGTCAGCCTGGGCGGCGCCGCCCAGGCGGCAGTGCCCGCTGTGCCCGCAGCGCACGCTGCAGCGACCGCGCATGGGGCAAAAAATACCGCCGCCACGGATGCCGCACTGCTGCCGGCCGCTTATGCCAGCAATCCGGCCAACGGCGCCTTCGCCGAGGCCGACAGCAGCGATGAAGTGCAGCCAGATCCGCATGCCAAGCAGGCCGCGCCTATCGATGCCGCCGCCGCGCCGGTGCCGGAACCGCAAATGTTTTTGATGGTGTTGATCGGATTGGTATTACTGGGCCTTGCCTCTTCACGCCGTGAAGCGTCAGAAAAATTCACGGACTGAGATGAAGCCTTCGACTTGCATCCCGCCTTGCGCGGGATTTTTTTTGATCAGAGGCCGCACAGCGCGTGGACATTGGTCAGCGCCACGCCATGCGTCAGCGCGCGGAAGATGCAGCTGAGCTTTTCCACGCCATTGTCGGTGGCCAGCGTCAGGAACAAGCCCAGTGCCAGCACCAGCGCCAGCAAAATGAATGTACCCTTGATCAGATCTTTGTTCATGCAATGCCGCCGGTCCGAATTTCAGAGGCAGCCATTGTAGCGTGCTACTTCACGTCGTGGCAATCGGCGCCAGCGTGTAATCGAAGTCGTAGTAATGCTTGCCCGCTTCGATGCGGATGTTCAGCGTGCCGCTTAATCCAGCCAGTTCGCCGCGGCCGGAATCGGCCACCACCGTCACGCTCAGTGCCGGCGCGCCGCGCTGCATGCTGCCCTGGTGCTGCAGCAAAAAGCTGCCATGCTTGCCGTCCAGCGTGCCCTGCACCAGTTCCATCGCCACATAGCCGCCCGACATCAGCGTGCGGTCCATGAAGGACAGCATCTCGCCCTTGCTGATGGCGTCCAGCGGACCATGAAAGCGCTTGTCGAGCGACATGCGCCCCAGCCCCGTTTCGGCCGCCGTGGCCGACATCGTTTCCGGATTGAGTTTAACGTCGAATTCGCCGCTTGCCTGTGTCATGCCTGCTCCTGTATTGATCGCTTGCCGCTACGCCGCCAGCAAGCCTTCTTCGCTCAGCGCGCGCTGCACTGCCGGCCGCGCCGCCACCCTGTCCTGGAACGCCCGTAGCGACGGCCACGCACTCAAGTCCACACCAGCCTTGCCGGCCCAGTTCAGCACCGTAAACAGATAAGCATCGGCCACGCTGAACTGCTCGCCCAGCAGATAATCGTGCTGGCTCAGCGCCATCGCTACCGTCGGCCAGCGCTTGGCCAGGTTGGCGCGCGCAGCGTCCTTGGCGTCCTCGCTGGCGTTAGCCTTGAGCAGCGGCCCATAGGCCTTGTGGATTTCGGTCGAAATAAAGTTGAGCCACTCGGCCAGCTTGTAGCGTCCCAGGCTGCCGGCCATCGGCGCCAGGTGCTTGTGCGGCGCCAGGTCGGCCAGGTACTGCACGATGGCCGGGCCTTCGGTCAGCACCAGGCCACCGTCGAGCTGCAGCGCCGGCACATAGCCTTTCGGATTGATAGTGGTGAAATCGACGCCGCTGGCGGTGCGCTTGTGCTTCAGGTCGACCTTTTCGCATTCAAACGGCAAGCCGCTTTCCAGCAGCACGATGTGCGGCGACAGCGAACAGGCGCCGGGAGCAAAATACAGTTTCATGATGGTTTCCTCCGTGCGGCGATTATGCACCTCAATTCAATTGAGGGGCGTGCAGTTGCGCGTCGGCGTGGGTGGCGTTGCCATGGCTGTCATCGGCCGGCGTCACGCACGGGATGCGCAGCACGAAGCTGGCACCCTGGCCCAGCGTACTGCTGACCGAGATGGTGCCGGCAAACTGCTTGGCGATCAGGTTGAACACGATGTTCAGTCCCAGGCCCGTGCCACCCTGGCCGCGCCGCGTGGTGACGAAGGGATCGAACACCTTGTCCAGCATGTCCGGCGCGATGCCCTTGCCATTGTCGGCCACCTGCATTTCGATCCAGTCGCCTTGCGGCACCACGCTGATGGCGATGCGGCCCTCGTCGTCCGGCTCGAAGGCGTGCTCGACGCAATTGAGCGTCAGGTTGGTGATCACCTGCGCCAACGCGCCGGGATAACTGTCGAGCACGATATCGGGCGGGCAGTTGATCTCGACGTGGATGCGGGTCTTCTTCAGCTTGGGCTGCAGGCTCGACACCACTTCATTGATGTAGTCGCGCAACTCGAAGCGGCGGCGCGCTTCGCTCACCTGGTCAACCGCGATTTGCTTGAAGCTGTGGATCAGGTGCGCGGCGCGGTAGGCGTTGTTCATGATCAGCCGCGTGCTCTCGGCCGCCGTCTCCAGGTAGCGCTGGATGTCGGACTTCTTGACGTTGCCGCCTTCAACCGCCAGGTGCACCTTCTCGGTGGCCTCCATCAGCACCGAGGCGCTGGTCAGCGCGATGCCGACCGGCGTGTTGATCTCGTGTGCCACGCCGGCCACCAGCCCGCCCAGCGAAGCCAGGCGCTCGGCCTGGCGCAGCGATTCCTGGGTGCGGCGCAGGTCGTCCATCGCCTGCGCGGTTTCCTGCGCCGACTTGCGCGCCTCGTCCTCGGCCTCGCGGATGCGCTGGATGTTGGATTTGATCTTGCGCTGGATGGCGTTGAAGCCGCGTATCACTTCGCCCAATTCGTCGTGGCGGCCCTCGGCCAGTTCCTCCACTTCGTCGCTGCCGCGCGTGGCCAGGTCGAACAAACCGTCACGCAGCCGCTTCAGCGGATCGAACACGATGCGCAGCGACAGCGCCAGCGCCGCCACCAGGATCAGGTCCAGCAGCAGCACCTCGGTGACCTTGCGGCGCACCTCGGCCGCCAGCGTGGCATCCATCTGCGCGCGGCTGAAGTTGACCACCACCCGGCCGACGATGACCGGTTTGAGCGAGGCGCCGGCCGCGCCGGAATCGCGGTAGGCCAGGTCGGCCACCACCGGCGTGCCGACCACCGGCGCGTCGTTCTCGATCGCCACCACGCTGCCATTGTCGTTGCGCAGCTTGCCGGAAAATAGTCCCACCGAGGTATCGTAGACCCGGATCGCCAGCAGTTCCGGCGGCAGCATTTCCGCCGCGACGATGTTGTCGACCTTGGCCTTGTCCAGGTCCCACAGCGCCGACGGCAAGCTCGTTTGCAGCCGGGTCAGCACGCCCTGGCGCAGGCGCTGGTTGCTCACTTCCAGCTCGTGCCCCAGGCTATACTGGGCGTAGGTGCCGGAAATGGCCAGTACCACAGTCACGATGACCACGAACAGCAGCGTCAGCCGCCCTTGGATACCAAACATCTACGACTCCTCCCTGCAGGCGCGCGGCCTGCGGTGTGGGCAGGCGGGCTCGGATTATTGACGGCAATGTTCCCTCAATGTACGGGAAGCCCCGGCTCTTGGCAAGAAGCAGCGCTATCCAGCCGCGATGGCAGACATTGCACGCTTGCAATGGTAAGATCGGCCCCATGCTTATCAGGAACCAGAAAACCGGGGAAGGGACGCCATGACGGCCAGTTACCATCAGCTACCACTCGCGCAAGTGCAGCCGGGCATGATCTTGTCCGACGAACTGCTGGACGTGCAGGGCCACGTGCTGCTGCCGCAAGGCACCGTGCTGAGCGAAGCGATGCTGGCGCTGATGCCGCGCCACGGCATCGAAGTGCTGCCCATCGCCAGCGAGGCCGCCGTCAGCGACGATGAAGTGCAGGCCCGCCTGCAACATCACGACGAACGCATCACCCAGCTGTTCCGCAACAACGATACCGAGGACGACAGCGACTGGGCCACCACGCTGCTGCGCCGCTTCGTCAGTGACTTCCGCATGGGTACGGCGCAGGAGGCCGCCGAATGAGCGCCATCCTGACCTACGACGACGTCGTCAAGACGCTGGACGACCTGCCCTCGCTGCCGGCGGTGGTGATGGAACTGTTGAACAGCATCGACCAAGAAGAAGTGGACATCTCGGTGCTGGCCAAGAAAGTCTCGCACGACCAGGCGCTGACCGCCAAGACGTTGCGGCTGGCCAATTCCTCGCTGTACGGCCTGCAGGTCAAGGTGACCACCATCCAGCAGGCAATTACCTATCTGGGTTTCCAGACCACCCGCAACCTGATCACCGCGGCGGCCGTCACCGGCTGCTTTGCCGAGGGCCAGTGCCCGGGCTTCGACCACAAGGCCTTCTGGCGCCACTCGATCGCCACGGCCGCCTGCGCCAAGGTGCTGGCGCGGCAGATGCGTTTCAACCAGGACTACGCCTTCACGGCCGGGCTGCTGCACGATATCGGCCGGCTGGTGCTGGTGTCCTGCTTCCCGGCGCAGTACGCGTCCGCCATCGCGCACCGCGCGGCGCACGACTGCTTCATGCTGGAATCGGAACGCGAAGTACTAGGCATCGACCACGTCGACGCCGGACTGGCGCTGGCGGAGCACTGGAATTTTTCCGATACGATGCGGCTGGCCATCGGCGGCCACCACGATCCGGAAGCGCCGGGCGCGGGCTTTTTGGCGGCCATCATTCACGTCGCCGATGCGATCGTGCATGCGCTGGACCTGGCGCAGGTGGCCGACGACCTGGTGCCGCCCGTCTCCGCCGTGGCCTGGACTGCGCTGGGCCTGGATGAGGAAGTCTATCGCCAGCTGTTCCGCGAGACGGAATTGCAATACGAAGAAATTGCGATGGTGCTGTTGTCCTGAACAAGTATCCACGACTGCCCGGCTTGGCATTCAGGCCGTACCGGGCAGCGCATCGTGCCAGCGCATCAGTGACGCGCGTAGCTGCTGGCTTCGGCCGGTTCCGGACGGTCTTCTGGTTTTGGACGGCCTTGTGCGTCGGACAAACGGTACTTGGTGCGGCGGTCGCCCATCAAGTCGCGCAGGTCGCGGATGCTCATGCCGGTCACTTCGTGCATGCGTATCAACAGCGAGGCGCCGACCGGCAGGCGGTGGTGGCGGATCTTGCTGATCACTGGCGGCGCCACTTCCAGCAGGCGCGACAGGGCCGCATCGTTTTTCAGTTGCATCTTGCCGAGCAGGATGTCCAGCAGATGGTTGGGGTTGTAGCTCTCTTGAGATGCTAAAGCGTGGTGTGTCATGATGTTCCTCGTCTGTGTTGGTGATGAAAGTTTGCTGCGTCGTGCTTAAGGAAGACTTAGGCTGCGTCTTTCTCGTTGATATTGCATTATCAGCAATATTCTATGCCCGATCAGCGGGATTCCAACCCACCGCGGCCTCGTGAAGCTTGTGTAATATCAAACGACAGCCAGTTCGTGGCCGCAGAGCGCTAGTAACCTTAGCAACAATGCTATTGCAACACATGGGGCCATCTTGCGGCGCACGCAAGAACTTGTAGGAAATTGTTACACCTGGGCAGGCCTTGCTCCGACCGCGGGCTGGCCACTGGCGCGGCAAATTACGTTAAACTAGCGCCTGTGCCGCTGCAACGTCCGGCCTGGCCCCAAGATCGATGCGGATACGCCCGCGCCCGCCCCGTTGCCGCCGCCGGTCCGCTCCCCCAACTGAAAAAAGCGCCTTTGAAAACCAAGACTCCTGTACAGCCGCACTACTTCATCCCCGAGCCGCTCGATAACACCCGGCTGGCCCACCTGTGCGGCCCCCTCGACGAAAACCTGCGGCAGATTTCCGCCGCGCTGGACGTGACCGTCTTCCGCCGCGGCGAGAAGTTCATCGTCAGCGGCAGCAATGCCGAACGGGCGGTCGAGATCCTGGAACAATTCTACGCCGTTGCCAACAAGATTGTGCCGATCGAGGAAGTGCAACTGGCGCTGGTCGAGCAACGCGCCGGCCTGGCCGCGCATCCGGAGTACAGCCCGGCCACGCCCTTTGTCGAGCCCAGCATCGAAAGTCCGGTGCTCAAGACGCGCCGCACCGACCTGCGCGGGCGCACGCCGCACCAGATCCGCTACCTGCGCAATGTGCTCGACAACGACATCAGCTTCGGCGTCGGCCCGGCCGGCACCGGCAAGACTTATCTGGCGGTGGCCTGCGCGGTCGATGCGCTCGAACGCGACGCCGTCAAGCGCATCATCCTGACCCGCCCCGCCGTGGAAGCGGGCGAGCGCCTGGGCTTCCTGCCGGGCGACCTGGCGCAAAAAGTCGACCCGTATCTGCGCCCGCTGTACGACGCGCTGTACGACCTGCTGGGCTTCGACCGCACCCAGAAGATGTTCGAAAAACAGGTGATCGAGATCGCGCCGCTGGCTTATATGCGCGGGCGCACCTTGAACCACGCCTTCGTGATCCTCGATGAGGCGCAGAACACCACCGTCGAACAGATGAAGATGTTCCTGACCCGTATCGGCTTTGGCAGCAAGGCCGTGGTCACCGGCGACGTGACCCAGATCGACCTGCACAAGAGCCAAAAGAGTGGCCTGGTGGACGCGATCCAGGTGCTCAAGGAAGTGCGCGGCATCGCCTTCAGCCACTTCAGCAGCGAAGACGTGGTGCGCCATCCGCTGGTGGCGCGCATCGTCGACGCCTACGAAACGGCGCAGCAGCACGAAGCAGAAATCGCCCCCTTACTCAAAGCCACCGCCCTGAAAAATGTCCGCAAAAAATAAACTCAGCCTGTCGGTGCAATACCCTGACGCCCGCCTGCAAGAGAGCATCACCCGTCCCAAAGTGCGCCGCTGGGTGCAGGCCGCGCTGTTCGCGCCGGCCGAACTGACCATCCGCTTTGTCGACGCCGACGAAGGCCGCAGCTTGAACCGCGAATACCGCGGCAAGGATTACGCCACCAACGTGCTGACCTTTGCCTACAACGAGGGCGCAGACCTGGCCGAAGACGCGCCGACTCAGGCCGACATCATCCTGTGCACCGACGTGCTGGAAAAGGAGGCGGCCGAGCAAAAGAAAACGGTGGAGCAGCACACCGCCCACCTGATCGTGCACGGCGTGCTGCACGCGCAAGGCTACGACCACCTGGACGACGAGGAAGCGGCCGAGATGGAAGGCTTGGAAACGGACATCCTGGCCGGCCTGGGCGTGGCCGATCCGTACGCCGCCTAGCCGAAACGGGCCTGGTAATCGCTGGGCAGCACGCCCAGCTGGAGCGCAAAGGCGCGCCGTAAGTTGTACTCGGTGCCGAAGCCGCTCTCGCTGGCGGCGCGCTTGACGCTCATGCCGGGCCGCTCCAGCAGCGCGCAGGCGCATTCCATCCGCAACCGCAGCAGCAGCTGCGCCGGCGTAATGCCGGCCTCCTGCTGCAGCTTGCGGTGCAGCGTACGCACCGACAGCGCCAACGCCTGCGCCATTTCCTCGACACCGATTTCCCGTTTCAAGCGTGGCCGCAACCACCCGATCAACTGCCCATGCAAGCCTTGCGGCGCTGACTGTGCCAGCAGCTCGGAACTGAACTGGCGCTGACCGCCGGGGCGTTTCAGAAACACCACCAGCCGCTTGGCCACGCTCAGCGCCATCGCGCGGCCACAATCCTCCTCCACCAGGCTCAGCGTCAGGTCCATGCCGGCCGCAATGCCGGCCGAGGTATACAGCGCACCATCCTTGACATAAATCGCATCGTCCTGCACCTGCACCGACGGGAATTGCGCAGCCAGACGCTCGACATCGAGCCAGTGGGTGACGGCGCGGCGCTGCTCCAGCAAGCCCGCGCGTGCCAGCACGAAGGCGCCGGTGCACACCGCGCAGCAGCGCGCCAGCCGCGGCGCGGCACGGGCGATCCAGCGCAGGGCGGCCGGATCGAGTTCGCTGTCAGCGCGCTCCATGCCACGGCCGCCGGAGACGATCAGCGTGGCCCCAGCCAGGCTGGAACGTGGCAGCGCCTCGGTCAGCACGCTGACACCGGAGCAGGACAGCACTGCGCCGCCGCCGGGGGAAATCATGCGTACACGGTAAGGCTCCGGCTGGCCGGCATCGCGCGCCTCGTCATTGGCGGTAGCGAACACCTGCACCGGACCGGTGGCATCGAGCAGCACGAAGCCGGGAAATACCAATACCCAGATATCGATGGTTTTCATTTGGCAGATACTCCACCATGAATGTCATTTGTGTCAATGCGACCGCTGGCAAGATGTAGTCCTCATTCGACAGGAGGTTTGCATGACACGCACCGTGGCTATCTATGTGTTTGACAATGTCGAAGTCCTCGACTTCGCCGGCCCTTATGAAGTGTTCAGCTGCGCCAGCCGCATGCACGGCGCCCCGCTGCCGTTCAAGGTGCGCCTGATCGGTCAGCGCGCAGCCACACTGCGCGCCCGCGCCGGCCTGAAAGTGGTGCCGGACGCCGTCTTCAGCGATGCCGGCCAGCCCGACCTGCTGCTCATCCCCGGCGGCGTGATGACGGCGGAACTGGACAAGCCGGAGGTGATCCAATGGATCGCCGCCACCGCGCCCGGCTGCGAACTGGTCGCTTCGGTCTGCACCGGTTCCTTCCTGCTGGCCGCCGCCGGACTGCTGGACGGGCAGGAAGCGAGCACCCACTGGGCTGACGTGAACGACATGCGCCAGCAATTCCCGCAAGTCCAGGTGCGCGATGGCCGGCGCTGGATCGACAACGGCCGCGTTGTTACCTCGGCCGGCATCTCGGCCGGCATCGACATGGCATTGCACCTGGTCGAGCGCCTGGCCGGCCGCGAGCTGGCGCTGCGCACCGCGCGCCAGATGGACTACCACTGGAGTGCCGCATGAGAATCATCCGCGCCAGGGACTACACCGCAACGCGCGCCTGGGGCGCCGACCTGATCGCCGCCATGCAGGACGCCACCGTACGCCTGCACTGGACCGACCGGCCCTACGAGTGGCATGTCAACGACGGCGAGGAAGTGTTCGCCGTACTCGACGGTGCGGTCGACATGCATTACCTGCTGGACGGCGCCGAACGGGTAGCCCATCTGGCAGCCGGCGATATCTTCTTCGTCGGCGAGGGTGACGCCCACTCTGCCCACCCGCGGGGCGTGGCGCGTGTGCTGGTGATCGAACGGCCGGACGGGGCCTGAAGCGCGCCTTGCATTTGTCACAAAATCAGGGCCGGGCGGGCTTTTGGTGTATGCTATACCCCTTCGTAACAACGGCTCACGCCTCCTATGCAAGAGCACTCTAGTGGCGTCAAGACTGACGCCAAGCCCCACCGGTCGCTGTTTGAGCGACTGACCGCCCTGATTTCCCCCGAGCCCGAGAACCGCGCGGAACTGCTCGAAGTTCTGTATGACGCCCACGAGCGCAGCCTGATCGACGCCGACGCCCTGTCGATGATCGAAGGCGTGTTCCAGGTGTCGGACCTGTCTGCCCGCGATATCATGATCCCGCGCTCGCAGATGGACGTCATCGACATCTCCAAGCCTATCGAAGAATGGATGCCAGCCGTGCTGCAAACGGCCCACTCGCGCTTTCCCGCCATCGAAGGTGAGCGCGACAAGGTGATCGGCATCCTGCTGGCCAAGGACTTGCTGCGCTATTACGCCGAAGATTCGTTCGACGTGCGCGACATGCTGCGCCCGGCCATTTTCATCCCCGAATCGAAGCGCCTGAATGTGCTGCTGCGCGACTTCCGCGCCAACCACAATCACATGGCCATCGTGGTCGACGAGTACAGCGGCGTGGCCGGCCTGATCACCATCGAAGACGTGCTGGAACAGATAGTCGGCGACATCGAAGACGAATACGATTTCGATGAAGAAGAAGACAACATCCTATCGATCAAGGAAGGCCAGTTCGGCCCGCGCTGGCGCATCAAGGCCCTGACCGAGATCAGCCAGTTCAACGAAGAACTCGACACCTCCCTGCCGGACGACGACGTCGACACCATCGGCGGCCTGGTGGCCAAGCATCTGGCGCGCATGCCGCACAAGGGCGATACCTTCGACCTGGACGGCCTGCGCTTTGAAGTGCTGCGCGCCGACGCCCGCCAGATCCACGTGCTGCTGGTCGAGAAGTTGCCCGCCGCACCTGACGCGGCCGGCGAATAATATGCGCTTTCGCCGCGCCCATTCCAACCATCCCCCCAAGGCGCAGCGCTCCACCCAAGGCCGGATGATCATCACCGCGCTCGCTGGCGCGACGTGTGTGTTCGCGTTCGCCCCGTTCGGCTGGTGGCCGCTGGAGATCCTCGGCCTGGCCACGCTGTTCTACCAGGTGCTGCGCAGCGACGGCATCAAGAGCGCCGGCTTGATCGGCTGGGCTTTCGGCTTCGGCTGGACCGCCGCCGGCACGCACTGGCTGTACGTCTCGCTGCATACTTACGGTGGCATGCCGGCCCCGCTGGCCGCCGCCGCCGTGCTGCTGCTGGCCTGGGCCATGGGCTTCTACGTGGCGCTGGCGATGAGCGGCGCGATCTGGCTGCGCAAGCGCTGGGCGCTGCCGCTGCCGGCCGCCAACCTGCTGCTGCTGCCGGCCATGTGGGCGCTGTTCGAATGGCTACGCGGCTGGCTATTTACCGGCTTCCCTTGGCTGTCGGCCGGCTATGCGCACAATCACAGTCCGCTGGCCGGCTACGCCGCCATCGTCGGCGTGTACGGCCTGGGATGGCTGGCGGCGCTATGCGCCGGCGCCCTGCTGCTGCTGTTTCACGCCACCCGCTGGCGCGCCATGGCGCTGGTCGGCGCCATCATGGCCGCCGGCGCCGGCCTGAGCTTGCTGCAATGGACCCATGCCGAAGGCAAGCCGATTTCAGTGCGTCTGCTGCAGGGCAATATCCCGCAGGATGAAAAATTCAACGGCGCCCACGTGATGGCGACGATGAAGCTGTACCAGGACGCCATCATGGCCGCGCCAGCCGATTTGATCGCCACGCCGGAGACGGCGGTGGTGCTGCTGCCGCAGCAGCTGCCGCCGGACTACCTGCCCGGCATCAGCCAGTTCCTCAACAAGACCGGCAGCAATCTGATACTGGGCATACCGCTGGCCGACAGCCAGAGCGCCTATTTCAACAGCGTGATCGGCATGTCGTCCACGGCGGGCAGCAGCTACTACCGCTACGACAAGCACCACCTGGTGCCGTACGGTGAATTCATCCCGCTGGGCTTTCGCTGGTTCGTCAACCTGATGGCGATCCCGCTGGGCGACATGACCAGCGGCCAGGTACTGCAGAGATCGTTCGCGGTCAAGCAGCAGCGCGTGCTGCCCAACATCTGCTACGAAGACTTGTTCGGCGAAGAGATCGCCGACCAGCTCAATCAGCCGGTGGGCGGCCAGAAGCCGGCCACCGTGCTGCTCAACACCTCCAACCTGGCCTGGTTCGGCGACACCATCGCCATTGCCCAGCATTTGCAGATCTCGCAGATGCGCACCCTGGAGACCGGCCGGCCGATGCTGCGCGCCACCAATACTGGCGCGACGGCCATCATCGACAGCCACGGCAAGCTGCTCGAGCAGCTGGCGCCGAACACGCGCGGCACGCTGGCCGCCACGGTGCAGGGCATGGCCGGCAGCACCCCATATATCCTGTGGGGGAACAAACTGTTCCTGGCCCTGGCCGCACTGGCCGTGGGCGGGGCGTGGCTGATCGGCCAGCGACGTTTGCGCGCAAAAAACCAGCCAAAAGCCGCGTAATCTCTACAGGTCCCCGGTAAAACCCGCTAAAATTAGCCGCTTTAGCGTATCTACAACTGCTGCGCCTTCGCTGCGCGCCACCGACCAAACAAGATGCTGACATTTCAACAAATTATCCTGACCTTGCAAACCTACTGGGACAAGCAAGGCTGCGCCCTGCTCCAGCCCTACGACATGGAAGTCGGCGCCGGCACCTTCCACACCGGGACCTTCCTGC
>FSZM01000093.1_pt1 | contig 46398 bp, 42 predicted proteins | sample 1638831 | NCBI WGS metagenome assembly FSZM01 (sample SAMEA3914813, study PRJEB12502) | metagenome | biome: forest; material: soil | place: Canada | collected 2011-07-07 | depth 0.3 m
CACGCACCGGACCATCAAGCCCATCCAGCATTTCTCGACCTTGATCGGCTGGGTGAAGGATGAGTACATCATCGTCAAGGTGCCGTTCGAGAATGGCGCGCCGATCGCGCTCAACGATGGCGACAAGCTGACCATCCGCGTCTTTTCCGGCGTGAACGTGTGTTCGTTTGCCTGTACCGTGCAGCGCGTATACCCGCGCCCGCTGTTCTACGTGCACCTGAGCTTCCCCACCTCGATTCAGGGCACCAGCCTGCGCACGGCGATGCGGGTCAAGGTCGATATTCCGGCCCAGGTGACGGCGCCGTCCGGCACCACCTCGGTGTTCCTGGTCAACCTGAGCGTTTCGGGCGCCTTGATCGAGTCGTCCAAGCGCCTGGCCGAGGACGAGACCTTGGTCGGCCTGTCGTTCTATCTGATCGCCCAACCCGGCAACCGGCAGGTACGCATCAATCCCAACGCGACCATCCGCAACATCAATGTGGTCAAGCCGGCCTCGGCTGACAAAGAGGAAGTGTTCACCTATGGCGTGCAGTTTGTCGACCTCGACCCGGTGCACTACACCATGTTGCAAAACCTGACCTACGAAGCGTTGATTGCCGATCGCCAAAAGATCGTTTGACGAAAAAAAACCAGGCACACCTGGCCTGGTTTTTTTGTTGCGCGCGGTAGCGCGCAATCAAGTCAGCGATTAGTTGTTCTTCAAGATCGCTGCTTGGGCAGCAGTGTTGCTGACCGTGGTGGAGTTGACCCAGGTCATAGCGCTGCCGCTAGCTGGCAGGTTCGGGGTGAAGGTGATGGTCTTGCCGTCGACGCCACTACCCAGACCGGTTGCCAGGGTCAGGGTGATCACGCCCGAGCCGGCAACGGTAGCCGATGCAGCTTCCTTGGTGATGGTGAAGGCACTGTCGAGTGGCACGCCGCCGCTGCCGGAGTTGCAACCCGTCAGCACGCCGCCCGCTTCCTGGGCGCAAACCGCCACGGCGGTTTTCAGCGAGTCTACCGAAGAGATCGCGTTGGCGACCTTGGCTTTCGCGGTGTAGTCGCTGTAGGCAGGAATAGCTACTGCCGCCAGGATACCGATAATGGCCACCACGATCATCAGTTCGATGAGGGTGAAGCCGGCTTGAGCTTGTTTCTGGATGCGTTTCATCGATTTCATTTTGCCACTCCTGAGAAATTAAAAATGTCTGGTGCCACGCCTACCATTTAGCAAGCGGCGTGCCAGCCTATTTTTTCCGCATTTCTCTGCAAAACGGGGCAAAAACTGCCAATTTTTGTCGCTAGCTGCCCGCAGAAGTGCTGATTTTTGTCAGTACAGACGACGGAATTTGTCAGCCTGGGCCGCAAATGGTCAGATGACTGACAAATTTTGTCAGCCGATGCGAAACGCCATCCGGGTGCCGCTCAGGTCGATCACGTCGCCGTGGCTCAGTGGCTGCGCTGGCTGATCCAGCGTCACCCCATTGATACGCGGCGCAAGCTCGCCTTCGACGTGGGAAATGGTATAGGCCTCAGGATGGCGGTTGATCACCACCACTTGCACGCCGGGCCGGCCCAAGGTGGTCAGCGGCTTGCTGAGCGCCATCTGCTTGCCGGCATTATTGCCGTTCAGCACTTCGATATGGCCTAGCAGCGGCTGCTGCGCGGCAGCCGCGGCCAGCGGACGGATGCCGTCGGCGACGAATTCGATCTGGAACTTGGCGACCTTGATCAGGTCCTGGTGTTGCAGGAAATGCTTGCCGATGCGATGACCGTTTACAAACGTGCCATTCGTACTGTGCAAGTCTTCCAGAAAGGAGTCATCGAGGATGGTGACGATCAGCGCATGCTCGCCACTGACGGATGCATGGGTCAATACGATATCGTTGTGGGCGTGGCGGCCTATGCTCATGCGCTCCTTGCTTAGCTGCACGGTCTGCTCGAGCTGCCCCTCGCGCGATATGATGATCTTCGCCAATCTGTCTTCTCCGAGATAAAAATGGGGAGCACCTAGCTCCCCATTATTATTCCACATTCAAGCTTAGCTCAATTACAGCATGGCTTTCAGCAGACGCGCCATTTCGGACGGGTTCTTGGTCACGGTGATGCCACAGGCTTCCATGATTTCCAGCTTCGCTTGCGCGGTGTCGGCACCGCCCGAGATCAGCGCGCCGGCGTGGCCCATGCGCTTGCCCGGAGGCGCGGTAACACCAGCGATGAAGCCGACCACGGGCTTCTTCATGTTGTCCTTGATCCAGTAAGCGGCGTTGGCTTCGTCCGGACCGCCGATTTCGCCGATCATGATGACCGCGTCGGTATCAGGATCGTCGTTGAACATCTTCATGACGTCGATGTGCTTCAGACCGTTGATGGGGTCGCCGCCGATACCGACTGCCGACGACTGGCCCAGGCCCAGTGCGGTCAGCTGCCCCACCGCTTCATAGGTCAGGGTGCCCGAACGGGAAACCACGCCGATACGGCCCTTCTTGTGGATGTGACCTGGCATGATGCCGATCTTGATTTCGTCAGGGGTGATCAAGCCTGGGCAGTTAGGGCCCAGCAGCAGGGTCTTCGAGCCGGCTTTGGCCATGCGGTCCTTCAGGGCCATCATGTCGCGCACAGGAATGCCTTCGGTGATGCAGATCGCCAGATCCATTTCCGCTTCCACGGCTTCCCAGATTGCTGCGGCCGCGCCTGCTGGCGGAACGTAGATCACGGAAACGTTAGCGCCGGTTTCTTTCTTGGCTTCGGTAACGTTGGAGAAGATAGGAATGCCTTCGAAGTCTTCGCCAGCCTTCTTCGGGTTGACGCCAGCGACGAAAGCGGCCTTGCCGTTCGCGTAGTCGCGGCACATGCGGGTGTGGAATTGACCGGTCTTGCCGGTAATACCTTGGGTAACGACTTTGGTATCTTTATTGATCAGAATGGACATGTTGATTCCTTAATTAAGCTTGACCGGCAGCGGCGGCGACAACGCTCTTCGCTGCATCTTCCATGGTGTCGGCTGCAATGATAGGCAGACCGGAATCGGCCAGCATCTTCTTGCCCAAGTCTTCGTTGGTGCCCTTCATGCGCACCACCAGCGGCACCTTCAGCGAAACGGCTTTCGATGCGGTGATCACGCCTTCGGCGATCACGTCGCAGCGCATGATGCCGCCGAAGATGTTGACCAGGATGGCTTTCAGGCCAGGGTTTTTCAGCATGATCTTGAATGCTTCGGTGACTTTCTCAGCCGTTGCACCGCCGCCTACGTCCAGGAAGTTGGCTGGTTCGCCGCCGAACAGCTTGATGGTGTCCATGGTGGCCATGGCCAGGCCGGCGCCGTTCACCAGGCAACCGATGTTGCCGTCCAGGGAAATGTAAGCCAGGTCGAATTTCGATGCTTCGACTTCCGCTGGATCTTCTTCGTCCAGGTCGCGGTAAGCGACGATTTCTGGTTGACGGAACAGCGAGTTGGCGTCGAAGTTGAACTTGGCGTCCAGCGCGATGACCTTGCCCGAACCGGTCAGTATCAGCGGGTTGATTTCGGCCAGCGAGGAATCGGTTTCCCAGTAGGCTTTGTACAAGCCCTGCAGGTTGGTGCGTGCGTCAACGATGGACTCTGGTGGCACGCCGATCTTGGCAGCGATAGCGTCAGCATCCGCATCGGTCAGGCCGACCGATGGGTCGATCGCGATCGAGTGCAACAGTTCCGGGTGGGACTCGGCAACTTCTTCGATGTCCATGCCGCCTTCGGAGGAAGCCATCAGGACCACGCGCTGGGTAACGCGGTCGGTGACCATCGATACGTACAGTTCTTTCTTGATGTCCGCGCCTTCTTCGATCAGCAGGCGGCGTACTTTCTGGCCTTCAGGGCCGGTCTGGTGCGTGACCAGCTGCATGCCCATGATCTGCTCGGCGTATTCCTTGACTTGTTCCAGCGACTTGGCAACTTTCACGCCGCCGCCCTTGCCGCGACCACCTGCGTGGATCTGCGCCTTTACAACCCAGACCGGGCCGCCCAAGGTTTCAGCTGCTTTGACAGCTTCTTCAACGGACATGCACGGAATGCCGCGCGGAACCGTCACTCCGTATTTCCGGAGGATTTCTTTGCCTTGATACTCATGGATTTTCATGCTGGCTTCCCTTCTGATGCTGATGTGTAAAAATCGGTTGATACTGCGAAATGGAACGGTTCGAGGTACGGGTAAAACGACGCGCTAAGCTGGAACCGGCTTGACCGCCCAGCGCGGATAAAACTGCGCCACGGCACCGCCGTCGGTGCGTAACGCATGGCATTTGTCGAGTTGGAAGGGCTGCTGTTGGGTCTCGCCGGCGTCGGCGCTGGCCAGGTCGTTGGTGGACCAGACGTCATTGGCAAAGGCTTGCACCGCGGCCGTCGGCAGGATTTGCGCCAGTTCGGTCAGGTGGGTGCAGCCGGCAATGCCAGCCACGCGCTGCTTGAGTTCGTGGCGGAAGCCCTTCATCAGGTTCAGGCCTATCAATTGCTTGTAGGCCGGGCCGATGGTGTTGCAGAAACCGGGATAGGGTACGGCATCGGAGACCGCCTCGGCATCGACGATGTTCAGGTGCAGGTCGACGGTCAGGCGCAGCGACAGGTCATGCAGCGCAGTGCCGCCCGGGCGCGGGCCGGAGGCCAGCACGGTGTCGTGGACTTTGATATCGGTGATACGGGCGTCAAGATCCCACAGGCCGTCATCGCGCGCATACGCTTGGACGGCAATCGCTCGCGTGTGCCGCAGCGCACGTCGGGAAACTGGAGTTGACAGGGACATAAGACAGATACCGCTTCGCGGCATTAATTAGTGAGCAGCCTTGCACATTTCTCTTGCCAAGAATGTACGTTGCCGCAGCTTCTACGGACAACCACCGTACCCACGGTGCTGCAAAAACCCTGAAAGTGTAGCACACCCCGGCCCGAGTTGCGATGTGCCTGATATCAACAATGGGCGATGGCGGGCTATTTCAAGAGCTCGTAGTCGATGCTCGATTCGAGATCGAGCAGCACTGCGCGCCGCCCTTCGAGATAGCTGGCAGAGGCAAAACTGCGCTGCTGGTCGCGGCCATCCCAGTCTACATCGCCCAGTTCCAGCAGCGTTGCAAACACCCCCGCATGGCTGATTTTTTTCAGCCGGTTGGCCGCCAGCGCTTGCGCGAGCGCCGGGTAGCGCGCGCGGTAGGCGGCGTTCATCCACGCCAGCAAGGGCACGTGGGTGTCGTAGCGGGTCGGGCCTTTTTGCGCATGCATGAACAGGTGGCGCTGGTCGTCGAACAGGTTTTCACCGTGGTCGGCAGTAAACAGCAGCACCGCCGGGCGCCGCTCGCGGCGCAGCACCTCGATCACGCGCGCCAGGAACTGGTCGGCCTCGACCACCGTGTTGTCGTAGGAATTGATCGCCGCAGCCTTGTCGGCCGGCAGCGGCTGGTCGACGCCCAGGTCGCTCAACGTGGGGCGGAACACTTTAGAGTCCGCCAGGTAGCGTTCTTCATAGGGTACGTGGCTGCCTATCATATGCAGTACGACAAACTGGCGCGGGCCGGCCTGGCGCACGAAGGAAGTAAACATCGGCAGCAGGTTGGCGTCGGTGCGCAGATGGAAATCCTGGGAGTTGAGCGCATACTCCGCCACGTCGGCCCCGCGACTGTAGCGGATCTGTTCTTGATTGGACAGCCAGGCAGTGCGAAAGCCGGCTTCGGCGAAGGTCTGTAGCACGCTGGCCTGCTGCGCCGCCAGCGGCAGCGAGACGATGCCCGGCACCGCCTGATTGGTCCAGTTGGCGGTGGACGCCACATCCGGGAAGGACAGCAGCTCACTGCCCAGCGCGGCAAGCTGCGGCGTGGTGTTGCGCGCATAGCCGTTGAGGCCAAGATGGTCGCTGCGCAAGCTCTCGCCCACCACCAGCACCACCAGCAGCGGCTGCGCGCCGCCGGCCGGGCGTCCGTGCACGCTGGCAAACGGCGCTCCCTGATCGCCATGCCGGGACAAGCGCAACAGCGCCAGCGCCAGCCCGCTGGGAAAGGCCAGGTTGGCGGTGGCTTGCTCGAACAAGGGCGGCAGGCGCACGTAGCGGGCCAGCGTCTGGCGAGCGCTCAGCGCCAGCATTGCCGTCATCAGCAGGCCGGCCAGCAAGCGCTTGCGCGCCTGCGGCGCCAGCTGCCAATCGCCACGCAGCGACCAGGCCAGCGCCACGTAAGCGAGCCAGCTGAGCGGCACCAGCCACAGCTGCCAGCCAAAAGCGGCCAGCACTTGCCGGCTCATCGCGGCACTGGTGTGCAGGGCCGAGGCCAGCAAGGCGTCGCCTGGCACGCTGCCGTAGACCAGCGTCAGATAACAATAGGGAAGGACCAACAGCGCCAGCGGCGCCCACAGCAGGAAATACCAGCGCACCCGCGGCACCAGCACCAGCGGACAGGCCAGCAGAAACAGGGACAGACCCAGCAGGGCGCACACTTCGCCGGCAGTTTGCACATGATCGCAGGTCAGCACCGCCAAGCTGGGCAGCCACAGCCAGCCGGCCAATAGCGCAGCCTTGGCGACGTCAGGTCTCATTGCGGAAATATTCGTGAAGAAAACTCATTCTACCGCAGGGCTTACTCGTCTTCGGGCGTGCCCTTGAGCGCCTGCTGCACGGCGCGCTGGGAAAAACCGCGCTGCAACAGGAAGCGCAGCTGCTTGTTGCGTTCCTGCGGATCGGCTGCGACGGTGCCAAACTTGCGCTGCCACACTTCGCAACAGCGCTCGGTTTCGGTGTCGGCCAGGCCGGCCTTCAATTCCTGCAGCGCTTCGCCGTTCACGCCGTGGCTGTGCAGCTCGGCCACGATGCGGCTATTGCCGAAGCGCGCCGCACGGCGGTGTATCAGCGATTCAGAAAAACGCTCCTGCGACAGCCAGTTATTTTTTTCGAGGACATCCAGCAAGGCCTCGACGTCGTCGCCCTCTTGCGCATAGCGCGACAGCTTGCGGCCCAGTTCCAGCCGGCTGTGTTCGCGCATCGACAGAAAGCGCAGCGCGCGTGCCTTCAGGCTCAGTTGGGGTGCTGCCATAACACTACGCTCCAAAGAAAAAACCACCGGCAGCATGATGCCGCGCGGTGGTCAGTAGGCGCTAACTTACCGGTATAAGTCGCGCTTATGCCGCGTCGGCGGCCTTGTCGGCCTTATCGGCCTTATCGCCTTTGTCGCCCTTGATCTTGACGACATTGTCGGTGGCCAGCGGTGGCAGTGGGCGCACGCCCAGCGATTCGCGGACCTTGTTTTCGATTTCCCATGCCAGCTCAGGACGCTCTTGCAGGAAGATGCGGGCGTTGTCCTTGCCCTGGCCGACGCGTTCGCCGTTGTAGCTGTACCAGGAACCCGATTTCTCGACGATCTTCGCTTCCACGCCCAGGTCCAGGATCTCGCCTTCGCGCGAGGTGCCGGCACCGTACAGGATGTCGAAGTGCGCTTCCTTGAACGGTGGCGCGATCTTATTCTTGACCACTTTGACCTTGGTTTCGTTGCCGATCACTTCGTCGCCCGACTTGATCGAGCCGGTGCGGCGGATGTCCAGGCGCACGGAGGCGTAGAACTTCAGTGCGTTACCGCCCGTGGTGGTTTCCGGGCTGCCGAACATGACGCCGATCTTCATGCGGATCTGGTTGATGAAGATGACCAGGGTGTTGGTGCGATTGATCGAGCCGGTCAGCTTGCGCAGCGCTTGCGACATCAGGCGCGCTTGCAGGCCAGGCAGGGAATCGCCCATGTCGCCTTCGATCTCGGCGCGTGGCGTCAGTGCGGCGACCGAGTCGACCACCACCATGTCCACCGAACCGGAACGCACCAGCGCATCGCAGATTTCCAGCGCTTGTTCGCCGGTGTCCGGCTGCGAAATCAGCAGTTCGTGCAGGTTGACGCCCAATTTTTTAGCATAGCCGACGTCGAGCGCGTGTTCCGCGTCGATGAAGGCGCAAGTGCCGCCCAGTTTTTGCATTTCAGCGATGGTTTGCAAGGTCAGCGTGGTCTTACCCGACGATTCCGGACCGTAGATCTCTACCACGCGACCGCGCGGCAGGCCGCCGACGCCCAGCGCGATGTCCAGGCCCAGCGAGCCGGTCGAAACAACCTGCACATCCTCGATCGGGGCGTTGGCATCCATGCGCATCACGGAACCTTTGCCGAACTGCTTTTCGATCTGGGCCAGCGCGGCGGCCAGCGCCTTGGCTTTTTCGGATGCAGGTACTACAGCTTTTTTGTCGTCCATAATGTTCTTTCAGCCTGGTGGGTTGGTTTGCACAGATAGCACTGTATAAAAAAACAGTGCCTAATGCAAGCACGATTTTTCATCCATGTTTGATTTTTCTCAAACCTTGGTAGTTTTACTTGTTAAGGGAATTGAAACGAAACACAATACAAGCTTGTGCAGCAGGAGTGAATCATGCGTATTTTACTTGCCGAAGACGATAGCGTGCTGGCCGATGGCCTGACCCGTTCCCTGCGCCAGTCCGGCTATGCCATCGATTGCGTAAAAAACGGGCAGGAAGCCGACACTGCCCTGTCGACCCAGGAATTCGACCTGCTGATACTGGACCTGGGCCTGCCCAAGTTGTCCGGCCTGGAAGTGCTGCGCCGGCTGCGGGCGCGCTCTTCGCTGCTGCCGGTGCTGATCTTGACCGCGGCCGATTCCATCGAGCAGCGCGTCAACGGCCTGGATCTGGGCGCCGACGATTACATGGCCAAGCCCTTTGCGCTGTCCGAACTGGAAGCGCGGGTGCGCGCGCTGACCCGGCGCGGCGCCGGCGGTGGCGCCACCGTGATACGCCACGGCCCCCTCAGCTACGACCAGGTCGGCCGCAGCGCCTATATCAATGAGCAGATGCTGGAGCTGTCGGCGCGCGAACTGGGCCTGCTGGAAATCCTGCTGGCGCGTACCGGCCGGCTGGTGTCGAAGGAACAGCTGGTCGACCACCTGTGCGAATGGGGCGAAGAGGTCAGCAACAATGCCATCGAAGTCTATGTGCACCGGTTGCGCAAGAAGATCGAAGTGGGCGGCATCCGCATCGCCACCGTGCGCGGGCTCGGTTATTGCCTCGAAAAATATTCCGATGCGCCGCGCCCGGGCGCCGATGCCGGAGAACATGCCGGCCATAGCGCCAAGTGACGCCACCAACTCCGCAGCCGAACGGCGCCGAAGCTTACCAGCCGCCGCCCGCCGAACAGGATGACGATATCCAGCACTCGCTGTTCGGCGAGATCCTGGACTGGATGCTGGCGCCGCTGCTGCTGCTGTGGCCCATGAGTATCGCCATCACCTACCTGGTCGCCAAGTCGATCGCCAATCAACCATTTGACCATGCGCTGGAAGACAGCGTGACCGTGCTGGCGCAGCAGGTGCGCTCGGTGGACGGCACGCTGATCAAGCGCCTGCCCGGCTCGGCCCGCGACATCCTGCGCGCCGACGATGTCGACAACGTCTACTTCCAGATCCAGGGGCCGCGCGGCGAATACGTGGACGGCGACCGCGACCTGCCGCCGCCAGGCGAGGAAGAGCAGGACCGCTACCGCGCCGGCAGCGTCCACTTCCGCAACGATAATATGCACGGCACCCAGGTGCGCGTGGCCTATTCCTATGTCAAGCTGGACCAGAACGATCCCGACGATAGCCAGCTGGCGCTGGTGCAGGTGGCCGAGACACTGGAAAAGCGCGCGCTGCTGGCCAACGCCATCATCAAGGGCGTGATCCTGCCGCAGTTCATCATCCTGCCCATCGTGTTGGCCCTGGTGTGGTTTGCGCTGGCGCGCGGACTGTCGCCGCTGGCGCAGTTGCAGGAGCGCATCCGCGCGCGCAGCTCGGACGACCTGAGCCCGATCGAATCGCGCCAGGTGCCGGAAGAGATTTCGCCGCTGGTGCGCTCGCTGAACGACATGCTGGCGCGCCTGTCGCAGTCGATCGAGATGCAAAAGCGCTTCATCGCCGACGCCGCGCATCAGATGAAAACGCCGCTGGCCGGTATGCGCACCCAGTCCGAGCTGGCGCTGCGCCAGACCGACCGGGGGGAGATTCACCGCTCGCTGGAGCAGCTGGCCAAGAGTTCGGAAGCGGCCACGCGCCTGGTCAACCAGTTGCTGGCATTGGCGCGCGCCGAGAACCAGCCGCAAGCCGGCACCGCCCTGCTGCCGCTGGACCTGGCCGACCTGGCACGCAGCGGCGTGCAGGACTGGGTACCGGCATCATTCGCACAGCACATCGACCTGGGCTTCGAGCCGCCCACGGAAGCGCTGCAAATCACCGGCAATCCGACCATGCTGCGCGAGCTACTATCGAATTTGATCGACAACGCGCTGCGCTACACGCCGGCCGGCGGCAGCGTGACAGTGCGCGTGCGCGGCGCCGCCGAACAGGCCTTGCTGGAAGTGGAAGACACCGGTCCCGGCATCCCGCCGGCCGAACGCGAACAGGTGTTCCAGCGCTTCTACCGCATCCTCGGCAGCAATGCCGAAGGCAGCGGACTGGGTCTGGCCATCGTGCGCGAAATCGCGCAGCAGCACGGCGCCGAAGTCGATATCTTCCCCAACCCGCGCGCGCAGCAGGCCAGGCTGCCGGGCTGCCTGTTCCGCGTCAGCTTCCCGCTGCCGCCGCCGGAACCCGAGCCAGACCAGGAGATTCCCTATTATGGATAAGCAGCGCCACTGGCGCAAGGTGCGCAGCATGACCGCATGGCTGCTGGTGCTATGGCTGGCCACCACCTTCTGCGCGGCCTTCTTCGCGCGCGAGCTGGCCGGCTTGAGCGTGTTTGGCTGGCCGCTGTCGTTTTACCTGGCGGCGCAGGGCGCATCGCTGGTCTACCTGGCGATCATCGCGCTGTACGCGTGGCGCATGCGGCGGCTGGACCAGGCATGAAGCACACCACCACCCTGCTGCAGCGCCTGCGCCGCTACTACTCGCTGTTTACAGCCGGCTTCGCGTGCTTCCTGATCGCGCTGGCGGTGCTGGAAAAGGAAGGCATGCCGCGCGTGTGGATCGGCTACCTCTTCATGTTCGCCACCATCGTACTGTATGCGTCGATCGGCGTGATGAGTCGCACTTCCAACGTGCTTGAATACTATGTAGCGGGACGGCGCGTGCCGGCCATCTTCAACGGCATGGCGACGGCGGCCGACTGGATTTCTGCGGCCAGTTTCATCAGCCTGGCGGGCGGCCTGTATCTGCACGGCTTCGACGGCCTGGCCTACATCATGGGCTGGACCGGCGGCTACTGCCTGGTGGCGCTGCTCATTGCGCCCTACCTGCGCAAGTTCAGCCAGTACACCATCCCCGACTTCCTGGCCGCGCGCTATGGCAACGGCGACGGCTGCACCCCCGGCGGGCGCGTGGTGCGCATCCTGGCGGTGCTCGCCACCATCGCCATCTCCTTCACCTACGTGGTGGCGCAGATTTACGCGGTCGGCCTGATCGCCTCGCGCTTTACCGGCGTGGAGTTCTCGGTCGGGATTTTCCTCGGGCTGGCCAGCATCCTGGTGTGCTCGTTTTTGGGCGGCATGCGCGCCATCACTTGGACCCAAGTGGCGCAGTACATCATCATCCTGGTGGCCTTCCTGATGCCGGCGATCTGGCTCTCGGCCAAGCATACCGACAACCCGATTCCGCAAGTGGCCTACGGCAAGCTGCTGCCGCGCCTGAGCGCACGCGAGGCGGTGCTCGAGCATGACCCGAAAGAGGCGGAAGTACGCGCCATCTTCCACCAGCGCGCAGCCGATTACGCGGACATGCTGAAGGCGCTGCCGGCGTCGTGGGAAGCGGGCCATGTCGCAGCGCAGCGCAAGCTGGACCAGGTCCAGCAGCGTAACGCCTCGCTGCTGGACATCCGCAGCGCCGAGCGGGCCTTGATCGCCTATCCGAAAACCGCCGAGGACGCGGCGCGCGTGTGGGGCGAGGCGCGCGCGCAAAACCTGGCGCGGGCCGAGCCGATCACGCCGCACGCCACGCCCTATCCCGGCGATCCCGAGCAGTCCGACATCAAGCGCAATAACTTCCTGGCGCTGGTGTTTTGCCTGATGCTGGGCACCGCCGCGCTGCCGCACATCCTGATGCGCTCCTACACCACGCCGTCGGTGCATGAAACGCGGGTGTCGGTGTTCTGGACGCTGTTCTTCATCCTGCTGATCTACCTGACCATTCCGGCGTTGGCGGTGCTGGTCAAGTACGACATCTACAGCGCGCTGGTGGGCAGCGATTTTGCGCACCTGCCCAACTGGGTGTCGTATTGGTCCAACGTGGACAAGGCCAATCCCCTGTTCAGCATCAGCGACATCAACCACGACGGCATCGTGCAACTGTCCGAAATCTCCATCGACGCCGACGTGCTGGTGCTGGCCACGCCGGAAATCGCCGGCCTGCCGTACGTGGTTTCCGGGTTGGTGGCGGCCGGCGGGCTGGCCGCCGCGCTGTCCACTGCGGACGGCTTGCTGCTGGCGATCTCCAACGCGCTGTCGCACGACATCTACTACAAGATCGTCGACCCGAACGCCTCGACGCAAAAGCGGGTGACGATTTCCAAGCTGCTGCTGCTGGCGGTGGCTTTCATCGCCGCCTATGCCGCTTCGCAAAAGCCGGGCGACATCCTGTCGCTGGTGGGCGCGGCGTTCTCGCTGGCGGCATCGACGCTGTTCCCGGCGCTGGTGCTGGGCGTGTTCTGGAAGCGCGCCAACCACCTGGGCGCGATTGCCGGCATCCTGACCGGCTTCACCGTCTGCGTCTACTACATGCTGCATACCAGCCCGGTGCTCGGCGGCAGCGCGGCAGCGCAATGGTTCCATATCGCGCCCATCTCGGCCGGCATCTTCGGCGTGCCGGCCGGCCTGCTGGCCATTGCCGGCATCAGCCTGCTGACGCCGGCCCCTGACGGCCGCACCCGCGCCCTGGTCGACTATATTAGAGCGCCGGAACTATAGCCAAATTGGCAACCAGATGTTATCCTAAGGAAATTAGCTATTTGACAAAATAGCGATTTCAACTACCATCTTGGGAGCCTTATGGCCAGTTCCTTGCGCTTGCTGCGCGCCAGCCTGCTGATCTGCACGGTCGCCTTCGGCCCGGCCGTCATGGCCGATGCCATCGCGCTAACGCCGGCCAGCGCAGCCGCGGCGCGTCCCGCCATCGAAGACTTCTTTGACAACCCCAGTTTCACCGGCGCGCTGCTGTCACCCAGCGGCCGCTACCTGGCGGCGCGCGTCGGCGGCAAGGACATGCGCGACCGGCTGGGCGTGGTCGATCTCAGCGACGACACGATCCACATCGTGGCCAGTTTTTCCGATGCCGACATCGGCGCCTTCAACTGGGTCAACGACAACCGCTTGGTGCTCAACACCACCGACCGCACCATCGGCCAGGGCGACATGCGCTATGCGCCCGGCCTATACGCGGTCAACCGCGACGGCAGCAAGTTCCGCCAGCTGGCCATGCGCACCCATCATTTCCTGGTCGACGCCAATGCCGCGCGCGATCTGCTGCCGTGGAATACCTATCTGATCGCGCAAATGCCCAACCCGGACAGCGACTCGGTGTACGTGGTCCATCCCAGCGTCATCGGTCCCGGCCAGTTCGGCGACATGGACTTGCAGCGGGTCGATACCCGTACCGGGCGGGTCGGGCGGGTCGGTTCGCCGCCGGGCGATGTGCGCAGCTGGATGCTGGACAACAACAACGAGCCGCGCCTGGCCACCACCTTGGAGCAGGGCATGCGCAGCCTGTACTACCGCGATCTGGCCACCAAAGAATGGCGCAAGCTGGTCAGCTTCAACAGCTATACCGGCAGCAAGGACGGGTTCGAGCCGCTGGCATTCGGACCGGACGGCACGCTCTATGTGACCAGCCACGCTGGCCACGACAAGTCGGCCGTACATAGCTACGACCTGACCACCAACACCGTCTCGGCACGACCGCTGGTCGAACTGCAGGGCTTCGACTTCAGCGGCCACTTGATCATGGGCCGCGACAAGTTGCTGGGCGTGCGCTACCTCGGCGAAAGCGAGGACACGCTCTGGTTCGACCCGGCCATGAAAGCCATGCAGGAAGAAGTGGACAAGCTGCTGCCGGCAACCATCAACTTGCTGACCGTGCCGCTGAAGCGGGAAACGCCGTGGGTGCTGGTGGTGGCCTACTCCGACAAGCAGCCGCGCGCCACCATGCTGTACAACAGCGAGACCAAGACGCTGCGCGGCGTCGGCGTCAGCCATCCGGCCATTGTTCCGGCGCAGATGGGCCATCAGAGCGTGGTGCATTACAAGGCGCGCGACGGCATGGACATTCCCGCCCTGCTGACGCTGCCGGCCAGCGGCGGCAAGAAGCTGCCGATGGTGGTGCTGGTGCACGGCGGCCCGTTCGTGCGCGGCAGCAGCTGGGGCTGGGACGCGCAAACCCAGTTCCTGGCCAGCCGCGGCTACGCGGTACTGCAGCCGGAATTCCGCGGCAGCACCGGTTTCGGCTCTACGCACTTCCGCGCCGGCTGGAAGCAATGGGGCTTGAAGATGCAAGACGATCTGGCCGACGGCGCGCGCTGGGCCATTGCCCAGGGCACGGCCGACGCCAAGCGGATCTGCATTGCCGGCGGCAGCTATGGCGGCTATGCGGCGCTGATGGGGCTGATCAACGATCCCGAGCTGTACCAATGCGGCATCGACTGGGCCGGCGTCACCGACATCAACCTGATGTACGACGGCCACTGGCTGATCTCCTCCGACCTGCCGGAGCAGTACAAGAGCTATGGCATGCCGCAGTTGGTCGGCGACCAGGAACAGGATGCGGCACAGCTGAAAGCCACCTCGCCGCTGCTGCAGGCATCCCGCATCAAGCAGCCGCTGCTGCTGGCCTACGGCGGCGCCGACCTGCGCGTGCCGATCTACCACGGCACCAAGTTCTACAAGGCGGTCAAGGCAAGCAACCCGCAAGTCGAATGGGTTGAATATCCGGACGAGGGCCACGGCTGGCATGTGCCCAAGAACCGCATCGATTTCTGGCAGCGGGTCGAGAAATTCCTCGACAAAAATATTGGCCAGCCCTGAGTCTGGCAGTCTCAAACCGGACCAGCTAGTGCGCCGCTACGCTGTCCATTTCCTATCTGAATGGAGCTCTTACCATGACCAAGCCTGATCCCATCTTGCGCCGTCTGACGCTGGCCCTACTGCTGGCCGCGCTCTTGCCGGCTGGCGTGACGCCAGCGCTGGCCGCCAGCACCAGCAATGCCGCTGCACTGCCGCCGGTGGAAGCCTTCTTTGAAAACAGCCGCTTCGCCAGCCCGCGCCTGTCGCCGGATGGCCGCTACCTGGCGGCACGCGTGGCCAAGCCGGGCGAGCGCGACCGGCTGTCGGTGGTCAAGCTGGACGACATGAGCGTCAAGGTAGTGGCCATGTTTGCCGACGCCGACGTCGGTTATTTCGACTGGGTCAACGACAACCGCCTGGTGTTCGGCAGCCAGGACCGCAAGGTCACCGCCAGCGACGACTATATGCCGTCCGGGATCTTCGCCGTCAACCGCGACGGCAGCGGCTTCCGCCAGCTGAGCGAAACCTCCTACGGCCACGACACCACCGGCACGCGCCTGGCCGACAATATGCTGAGCTGGAACCATTTCATACTGAGCCAGCACGGCCGCCGCGACGACGACAATGTCTACGTGGTGCGCTACCTGACGAATCCCCTGTACACCGAACTGAAGCAATTCTCGCTATACAAGCTCAACACCGTGACCGGCCACGCCGCCGCCGTCAACACGCCCGGCCCGGCGTTCGGCTGGTTGCTGGACCAGCAGGGCGAGCCGCGCGTGACGCTGGTGTCCGAAGAGAAGAAACAGCTGATCTACGTGCGCAGCGGCGACGGCGAGCAAGCCAGCTGGCGCCGCCTGGCCGAATCCCAGCCCTTCGAAGGCTTGAGCATGACGCCGATCGACTTCGGTCCGGATGGTGCGCTGTATGTGGCCGCGCGCGCCAAGCACGACAAAAACGCGCTGTACCGCTACGACCTGGCCAAGGATCAGCTGGCCAAGGAGCCGATCCTGGCGATGGACGACTACGACTACGTGCCCGACCTGAATGAAGGCTATAGCACCAACCATGGCCTGATCGTCCGCAACGGCAAGCTGCTGGGCGCCAGCTACCAGGCCGACGTCAACGGCGTGGCCTGGTTCGACGCCAAGGCGCAAGCGCTGCAAGCGGCCATCGATGCGCTACTGCCGAAGCGGGTCAACCTGGTGACGCTGCCGCAGCGCGGCGACGCACCGTGGGTGCTGGTGCGCACCTATTCCGACCTCGAGCCGCTCAGCTACCTGATCTACAACACCGACAGCAAGCAGCTGCTACGGGTCGGCAGCATGCGCGAAAACATCCGTCCCGAACAGATGGGCCGCCAGGAACTGGTCCACTACAAGGCCCGCGACGGCCTGGATATCCCGGCCTGGATCACCTACCCACACGGCAGCGCGCGCAAGCACCTGCCGATGGTGGTGTTGGTGCACGGCGGCCCGTTCGTGCGCGGCGGCAGCTGGGGCTGGAACGCCGACGCCCAGTTCCTCGCTTCGCGCGGCTACGCGGTGCTGGAGCCGGAATACCGCGGCAGCACAGGCTTCGGCTGGCAGCATTTCCAGGCCGGCTGGAAACAATGGGGCCTGGCCATGCAGGACGATGTGGCCGACGGTGTCAAATGGGCGGCCGCGCAAGGCATCGCCGATGCCAAGCGGGTCTGCATCGCCGGCGCCAGCTACGGCGGCTATGCGGTGCTGATGGGCCTGGTGCGCGATCCCGAGCTGTACCGCTGCGGCGTGGACTGGGTGGGCGTGACCGACATCAAACTGCTGTACACCGGCAGCTGGAGTGCCAAGTCCGACCTCAGCGACCGCTGGAAAACCTACGGCATGCCGCGCATGATCGGCGACCTGGACCAGGACGCGGCGCAGCTGCAAGCGACCTCGCCGTTGGCGCAGGCGGCCCGCATCAAGGCCCCGCTGCTGCTGGCCTATGGCACCGACGACCACCGCGTGCCCTTGTACCACGGCGAAAAATTCTACGCCGCCGTCAAGAACGTCAATCCAAATGTCGAGTGGGTGACGTATGAAAAAGAAGGCCACGGCTGGGCGCTACCGGAAAACCGCTACGACTGGTGGCGCCGGGTCGAGAAATTCCTCGATAAAAATATTGGCCAGGAGGCCAAATGACACCGCACCGTTACTTGCTGTGCCTGATGCTGCTGGCGGGCGCCGCGCTGTTCGACGCCGCCGCCGCACCGGCCCTGCCGCCGCTGGAACAGTTCTTCGCCAAACCAAAGTTCGACGCGCCCAAGCTGTCGCCGAACGGCAAATACCTGGCCGCGCGCATCAGCGCCAAGGGCGAACGCGACTGGCTGTCGGTGCTGGACCTGGAAACCAACAAGGTCACCATCGTGGCCCAGCTGCGCGGCGCCGACATCGACAATTTCGAGTGGGTCAACAACGAGCGCCTGGTGTTCGATTCGATCGACGCCCGCAGCGGCCAGGGCGAGATGATGTACGGTCCCGGCCTGTATGCGGTCAACCGCGACGGCAAGGGCTTCCGCCAGCTGGCCGACCGCACTGGCGAGATTGGCCTCGATGACTCGCGACGCAAGCTGCAGCCGTGGAATACCTTCCTGCTGGGCCAGCCCGGCGCGCAGGACAGCGACTGGATCTACGTGACCAGCCCCATCTTCGACCATCTCTACCACGACCATGACTATGCGCTGCTGCGCCTGAACACCGTCAGCGGCATGGTGAGCCGGGTGGAAAAGCCGGGCAGCCCGGTCCGCGGCGGCTGGCTGCTGGACCACAAGGGCGAACCGCGCCTGGTGACCGTCACCGCGCCCGCTGACGACAGCGACACCGACACCATCTATTATCGGGAATCGGTCAACGGCGCCTGGCACAAGCTGTCCGACCAGAAAATCGTCGGCAAGCAGGCCGACGCTTTCCAGCCGCTGGCATTCGGCCCGGATGGCACGCTGTATGTCATCGGCGGCAATGAGGACACCGATAACCTGTACACCTACGACCTGAAGACAGGCAAGCTGGCCAAGGAAGCGCTGGTGGCACTGAAAGGCTATGACTTCAGCGGCAGCATGATCATGGACCAGGACAAGCTGCTGGGCGTGCGCTACACCAGCGATGCGCTCAACACGGTATGGTTCGACGCGCGCATGAAGGCGCTGCAACAGACGGTGGACGCCCTGCTGCCGGCCACTTCCAACCTGATCACCCCGCCAGTGCGTGCAGAATCGCCGTGGATGCTGGTCGATGCGTATTCCGACGTGCAGCCGCATACATTCCTGATCTTCGACAGCGACCAGAAGACCTTGCGCCGCGTCGGCAGCACCTATGGCGACATCAAGCCGGAACAGATGGGCAACCAGGATCTGGTGCATTACAAGGCCCGTGATGGCCTGGAGATCCCGGCCTGGCTGACCCTGCCTGCCGGCAAGGACAAGAACCTGCCGCTGGTGGTGCTGGTGCATGGCGGCCCGCAAATGCGCGGCAGCAGCTGGGGCTGGGATCCGGAAGTGCAGTTCCTGGCCTCGCGCGGCTATGCGGTGCTGCAGCCGGAATTTCGCGGCAGTACCGGCTTTGGCGACCGGCATTTCCACGCCGGCTGGAAGCAATGGGGCCTGAAGATGCAGGACGATATCGCCGACGGCGTCAAGTGGGCCGTCGCCCAGGGCACGGTCGATGCCAAGCGTATCTGTATTGCCGGCGCCAGCTACGGCGGCTACGCCACGCTGATGGGGCTGATCAACGATCCGCAATTGTACAAATGCGGTATCGACTGGGCCGGCGTGACCGACATCAACCTGCTGTACGACGGCCACTGGCGCTTCGATTCCGATTTCAGCGAGCGCTGGAAAAAGTATGGCATGCCGGAACTGGTCGGTGACCAGGTCAAAGATGCCGACCAGCTGCAAGCCACCTCGCCGCTGCTGCAGGCGGCGCGCATCAAGCAGCCCGTGCTGCTGGCCTACGGTGGTTCCGATCCGCGCGTGCCGCTGATCCATGGCACCAAATTCCGCGATGCCGTCAAAGCCGGCAACAAGGATGTGGAATGGGTCGAGTACCTGGAAGAAGGCCACGGCTGGTATCTGCCGGAAACGCGCTTCGACTTCTGGCGCCGGGTCGAGAAATTCCTGGCGCGCAATATCGGCGACCAGGCGCAAAAATAGAGTACGCTAGCGGCTGATGTTCATCGTCAGTCGCTGCATCAGCGGCTCACTTACAGGAGGTTGCGCATGTCGTCGGGAAAAATTCTGGTCGCTCAGGGAGGTGGTCCTACCGCCGTCATCAACCAGTCGCTGGTGGGCGTGGTGCAGGAGGCGCGCCGCTTCCGCGACATCACCCGCATCTACGGCGCCCGGCACGGCGTGCGCGGCATCCTCAACGAGGATTTCGTCGACCTGACCCAGGAGACCAGCGACAACCTGGAACGGGTGGCCGCCACGCCCTCGTCCGCCCTGGGTTCGACCCGCGACAAGCCGGATGCCGCCTACTGCGCCGAGATCTTCAAGGTACTGCAGGCGCACCAGATCGAACAGTTCTACTACATCGGCGGCAACGATTCGTCCGACACGGTGCGCATCGTCAGCGAGCAGGCGCGCCAGGCCGGCTATCCGCTGCGCTGCATCCACATTCCCAAGACCATAGACAACGACCTGGTCGGCAACGACCACACGCCCGGCTTCCCGTCGGCCGCGCGCTTCGTGGCGCAAGCCTTTGCCGGCTCCAACCTGGACAACGCCTCGCTACCCGGCGTGTACGTGGGCGTGGTGATGGGCCGCCATGCCGGCTTCCTGACGGCCGCCGCCGCGCTGGGCAAGAAGTTCCCGGACGACGGCCCGCACCTGATCTATCTGCCCGAGCGGGTGTTCTCGCTGGAGCAGTTCCTGGCCGACGTGAAAGCCACCTATGAGCGCTACGGCCGCTGCGTGATTGCCGTCTCGGAAGGCATCCACGATGCATCCGGCGCAGCGATCGCCAGCTTGCTGGCCAAGGAAGTCGAGCGCGATGCCCACGGCAATGTGCAACTGTCCGGCACCGGCGCGCTGGCCGACCAGTTGTGCGACGAAATCAAGGACAAGCTGGGCATCAAGCGGGTGCGTGGCGATACCTTCGGCTATCTGCAGCGCTCCTTCATCGGCTGCGTATCCGACGTGGACCAGCGCGAGGCGCGCGAAGTGGGTGAGAAGGCGGTGCAGTTCGCCATGTGGGGCGGACGCGACGGCTCGGTGGCCATCAAGCGCAGCGGTGACTACTCGGTCGACTACGAACTGCTGCCGCTGGAAGCGGTGGCCGGCAAGACCCGCGTCATGGAAGACGAGTTCATCAGCGCCAGCGGTACCGACGTCACCGAGGCCTTCCGCCGGTACCTGCGTCCGCTGCTCGGTTCCGGCATGCCGGATGCGTTCCGCCTGCGCGCCGCCCCGGTGGCCAAGATCCTGAAACAATAGCCCGCGAGACCTTCCCTTCCCGAAGTACAGTTGCTACCGTGCGTGGCAACTGTACTCTAGCCGTTGCCGCCAGACTGTAAGGCCCCGCCCGGGCCGTCCGCGCTTATCATGTGCCTATGCTCGCCATTGAACGGGAAACCAGCCATGATCATTCGTCGTCCTAGCAACTGGCTACACATGCTGTTTGTGTGGCACGGTTCTGTGCTGCCGGCCATCGTGCCGCAACTGCTGCTGATGCTGCTGACCAGCTCGCTGGCCCTGCTGACTGACGGCCGCATCCTCGGTGCCAAGATCCCGCTCGACACCGCCGCCTTTCCGCTGGTCGGCGTCAGCATGGCGATCTTCCTGGCGTTCCGCAACAACGCCAGCTACCAGCGCTTCATCGAGGCACGGCAAAACTGGGGCCTGTTGCTGATCGCCTCGCGCGCGCTGACCTCGCAAGCGGTCAACTACCTGGCCGACGTGCCCGGCTTCGACCGTGCGCTGCTGGTGCGGCGCCTGATCGCAGCCATCTACGCACTCAAGCACCAGCTGCGCGGCAGCGATGCCATGCCGGAACTGGCGCAGTATCTGCAAGCGCAGGAACTGGCCGAACTGCAAGGCAGCCAGTTCCTGCCCGTGGCCCTGCTGGACCGGGCGCGCCGCATGCTGACGCAGGCGGCGCTGCAGCAAGGCGGCCGCAGCGACATCCTGATGATGCTGGACCGCCAGTTGAATGCATTGGCCTCGGCAGTGGGCGCCTGCGAGCGCATCGCGCACACGCCGATACCCTATGCCTACGGCGTACTGATACACCGGACCATCTACCTGTACTGCCTGCTGCTGCCATTCGGCCTGGTCGACGCGATCGGCGTGGCCACGCCGCTCATTACGGTGTTCGTGTCCTATACCTTCTTTGCGCTGGAAGCGATTGCCCAGCAGATTGCCGAGCCGTTCGGCACCGCGCCCAACTGCCTGGCACTGAACGCGATGACACGCAATATCGAACGTTCGCTGCTGGAACTGTGCGGCGAAAGCATCCCGCCGGAACTGGTGGTGGACCGCCGCTACCGCGTCGACTGAACTCCTGGCTGAGAAAGCCACTGCCGTGCAAACGATGACACCGAAAACCCTGGCCTGTGCCGTGCTCACCATCAGCAACACGCACAACGCCAACGCCGATGGCAGCGGCGACCTGCTCTGCTCGCTGCTGCATGCCGAGGGCCACCGGCTGGTGCGACGCGACATCGTCGCCGACGATGTCTAGCAGTTGCGCAAGGCTTTCAGCGATTTGATTGCCGATCCGGCGCTGCAAGTGATACTCAGTTCCGGCGCTACCGGCTTGGCGCGCCACAACTGCGTACCGAAAGCGCTGCCGGTGCTGTTCGACGTAGCGGCGCCGGGCTTTGGCGAGCGGTTCCGGCAACTGTCGTATGCCGATGTGGGCGGCGCCACGGTGCAGTCGCGCAGCCTGGCCGGCCTGGCCAATGGCAAGCTGATCTGTTGCCTGCCCGGCTCGGAACGCGCGCTGCAACTGGGCTGGGACGGTATGCTGCGCGCCCAGCTCGACAGCCGCACCCAGCCCTGCAACTTCGCCGCGCAGCTGTAGGCTTATTTGCCCTGGATGTGGGCGAAGGTCTTGTTGACGATGCTCCACTGGCCATCGATGCGGCGCAGCGTCAGGTACAGCTGGTAGTTCATGCCCAGCATGGGCGAATGCAGCTTGACGCTGGCGATGTGGCCCAGGCTGTCAATGGCCAGGATGGCCATGCCATAGGCTTCGCCCAGCTGCTGCGGGCTCGGGCGCGAGGCCAGCCCTTCCAGGTAAGCGGCAATAGTGTTGTGGTAGGCCTGGCCGTTGATCTCGCCATACACTTGCGCGTGCGGATCGAACAGGCTGGCCAGGGTGGCAGCGTCGCCGCTGTAGACGCCATGCAGGTAGGCGTCGACGATGGCGGCGACGCTGTCTCGGTGTTGGGTATTCATATCAGTCTCCAGAAAAAAGGAAGGCTCCGGCTATGATCCTCCCCGTTTGATTACTTCTTGTACTCGGCGCTGGCGCGCCCCAGCTTGGTTTCCAGGTCACCCACGGTTGGCATGCCGCGTTTCACCTGGGATAGCAAGCGCTCCTGGGTGCCAGTTCGCGCACCTCGGTCGGGCCGATGAGGTACAGCTTGAACAGCTGAGGCTCAGGCTGCGATGCGGGCGCTGACTACGCGCAGGCGGTCGCCGAACAGGCGGGCAGTGGCCAGGTCGCCAGCTTGCATTTCATCGACCGAGGCATCCGACGGCGTGGCGGTGGCCAGGCCGGCAAACGAGGACAGATAGTTGATGTCGTCGCGCTTGGCCGTTTTGGCGTTACTGGCCATCATGCCTGTGCCGACCCACAACATGCCATGCTGCTGGCCCAAGGTGAACATGGTGTATAGCGTGGTCTGCTTGTCGCCGGCCACCGAGGCCGAGTTGGTGAATGCGGCGCCCAGCTTGTCCTTCCAGCCATGCTTGAACCAGACAGCGGCGCTGGCGTCGGCGAACTTCTTGAACTGCCAGCTGACGTTGCCCATATAGGTCGGGCTGCCGAACACGATGGTGCCGGCCTGGTTCAGCAAGTCCCAGCCGCCTTCCGGCAGATTGCCTTCGGCGTCGATTTGCAGCAGGGTGCCGCCGCTGCCTTCGGCAACTGCCGCGGCGATCTTGGCGGTGTGGCCGTAGCCGCTGTGGTAGACGATGACGATGTTCGCATTCATGGTGTGCTCCTCAAAGAAATTAGCGATAGCGCTCAATAGTTTGTGCAGCATGATCGGTTGCGTCCGCTTACCAGGTGCCGGCCGAAGCGCCGCCGTCAACGGCGATCACGGTGCCGCTGGTGAAGCGGGAGTCGGTCAGGTGCAGCACGGCGTCGACGATGTCCTGGGTCTGGCCGACGCGCCCGGCCGGCGACAGGCCGTTCAGGAAGGCGACGGTGCCTTCGTCGCTGCCGTGCATCGGGGTCTGGATGATGCCGGGGGCCACCGCGTTGACGCGCACATTGCTGCTGGCAAGTTCGATTGCCAGGCCACGGGTGGCGCTGTTCAAGCCGCCTTTGATCAGGATCGGCAAGATGGCCGGCACTTGGGCGCTCGGTTGCAGCGCGATGCTGGCGGTGATGGTGACGATGTGGCCGTCACCGTTCGCGCTCATGTGCTTGGCGGCTTGCTGCGATGGATAGAAGAAGCCCATCAGGTTGGTGCCGACGATGGAGTGGACTTCGGCTTCGCTGTAATCGGCGATGGCGTTCGGCACGAAGATGCCGGCGTTGTTGATCAGGATGTCGACCTTACCGAAGGCGGCAATGGCTTTTTCAAACAGTTCGGCAGCGGTGGCTGGCAGGGCGATGTCGCCGGCAACCGGCAGGAAGTTGCCCGGGTTGCCGAATTGCTGGGCGGCGGCTTGCAGGCGCTCCAGCGAACGGGCGTTGCCAACCACGTTGTAGCCGCGCTTCAGATAGGCAGCCGCAATGCCCAGGCCGATACCACTCGATGCGCCGGTAACGATGACAGTTTTAGTTGCATGCATGATATTGCTCCGATTCAGTTTTGAGGGTTGGGGCCGGGCGCTTTGTAGTTTCGCGTCGGCATGCAAGTACTATAGTTATTCCACGCAAGCTGATAAACCGTGAATAATGAAAATTATTTGATACACGATGTAATCTATATGCAGGCAACTCGGCCCAGCTGTGGGCTGACTGATTGCCTTAATGAAAAGTTTCTTAGGCGACGCTTAAGCTCGCTTGGCTGGCTCTGGAAAACCGCAACATCGTCCTAATGTCTGTCTGACTGGCAACGCGCCTGGCGCGCGCGGCCCGCGTGCAATTGCACTCAGGAATACGGTCAAACCCAACGTCAGATCAGAAAGCGTGTTTCATTATGTTAATTACCTTTAAGTCCAAGTTTTCCCCAGAAGTGCTGATGTACCAGGAACATGCCGCGCGCATCCTCAATTTGCTGCACAAGAGCCCCACGCGCGGGGTGATCACGGCAGATGAGGCGGCGCATGCCCTGTCGATACTGGAAAGCGAAGTCGAGTTCGCCAACCAGCATCCGAAGGAAGATGTGGAGCACGATGTCCACACGCCGGAACAGGAAGAAGGAGAAACACTGGAACACGCGAAGCAGCAACGGGTCGGCTTCCACGCCCGCGCCTACCCGCTGCTGGAAATGCTGCGCTCGGCCATGCAGGAGAAGCAATACATCGTCTGGGGCGTCTGACACAGCGCCCTCCATAACAAAACGGACCACGCCGTGTGGCGGGTCCGTTGCAACTAACAGGTCGCAGCCGGTAGGCTACTGGCCGCGCGGCCCCTTGTCGGCGCCCTTATGCCCCTTCTGTCCGTCATTTTTGTGGCGGCCAGCAACCTCGTTGGCCTCAGCCTGTTGGCGGTTCTTCTGGGTTTCCTGCTGGGTATGCTGGACATCGCGCTGCTGTTGCTGCTCGCGCGGCTTGGTGGTGTGCTTGCTCATCGCTGACTCCCGGTGTAGGTGAGTCTTTACTTTACACCCCATAGGCCGATGCCACTGTTCGCCGCCCAACACAGGCCATGCCCTTCACTGCCATGCAGTACCGCCCTGCAGCGCCGGCAACAGCGGCGTGATGTCGCCGTCCGAGTGCAGCGCTACCAGGCCCAGCAAACGCATCAACAGCGGATAGACGTCGACATTGTCAAACGCCGGCAAGAGCACGCCGGCGCGGAAGGCCGGCCCGGCGGCGATGAAGGTGGCGGCCATGTCGGGCGCCGCATTGTCGTAGCCGTGCGTGCCCTTGATGTGGGCCACGCTCTTGTCGTTGAACACCACCACCCACCCAGGATCGGCCAGGCACAGGAAGGCCGGCACGCGGGCATTGCCGCCATACGCCAGCCGCGCCGGGATCTCGGCCTTGCGCCAGCACTGCATATGCTCGTGTGGCTTGAGCAGCGCTGCCGCCAGCTGCGCTTCCTGTCCCGGCATTGCATCCATGGCCGCATATGGCCCGGCAGTCACCCGGCGATAACTGCCTTCTGGCGCCAGCAAGTCCATGCGTATCACCCGCTCGGTGCTCAGCTGCGCCATACCGTGGTCGGAGACGATCACCAGATTGGCGTTGACGTTACGCCGCCCGAGCCCGTCGAGCAAGCGGCCGACCGCCTGGTCGACCCGCGCGATGGCCTGCGTGGTCGGCTCGGCGCTCGGACCGGCATCGTGGCCCGCATGGTCGACGTCGTCGAAATACAACGTGAAGAAGCCGAATCCCTGCGCCGCTGGCCGGTCCAGCCAGGACAACAGCGTGTCGACCCGTTCCGCGGCCGGCATCTTGCCGTCAAAGGGCGGCGACACAGACGGGCGCACGCCATGGATCGCTGCCTCCGAACCGGGCCAGAACATGGTTGCGCTGCGAATACCGTGCAGTTCCGCCGTCACCCATACCGGCTCCGCCTGGTCCCACCAGCGGCGGTCGGTGACGGCAGCCACATCGCTGTAGCTGAAACGCTGGTCCGGAATCGCGGCGTCCGTCATCACGTTGTCGACGACGCCGTGATGGTCGGGCCGCAGCCCGGTGACCAGCGTGTAATGATTCGGGAACGTCACTGAAGGGAAAGACGGCCGCATCGCAACCGCGCGCGCGCCGCCGGCGGCCAGGCGATTCAGGTTAGGGGTAACGCCGCGTTCCAGATAGTCAGGACGGAAACCGTCGATCGAGACCAAGATCAGCGGCGCGGCAGCAGGCGCGGCACCGGCCGACAGGCAGTCGGCAGCGAGCATCAGAAGGCAGCCAAGTTTTTTCAGGGAAATCATGCAGGCCTCCAGAGGCGATCAGCTGCCAGCATGACGCCTGCATGTGACGCTGGCATGAAAAAGCGGACGACGCCCAAGCGTGGTCCGCCCTCTATGCGCAAGACTAAGGCTTAGACGACGATGGTCTGGTGCTCGTCGCCGACGCGGGCGCGGATCACGCCGATGCGCGTAACGCTCTCGCCGGCGGCGGTCAGTTGGGCGATCGCCGCGTCGGCATTGGCGGCCGAGACGATCACGGTCATGCCGATGCCGCAGTTGAACACGCGGTGCATCTCCGCATCAGCCACGCCACCGTGCTGCTGCAGCCACTGGAACAGCGGCGGCATGGTCCACGACTTGCCATCGAGCTCGGCCACCAGGCCAGGCTGCAGCACGCGCGGGATGTTCTCGACCAGGCCACCACCGGTAATGTGCACCATGCCCTTCACTTCCATGGCGTCCATCAGCGCCAGCAGCGGCTTGACGTAGATGCGCGTCGGCGCCATCAGCACGTCGGCCAGCTTGCGGCCGTGGAAGTCGGCGTCCAGGTCAGGCTTGGCCACTTCGATGATCTTGCGCACCAGCGAGTAGCCGTTGGAGTGGGCGCCCGACGAGGCCAGGCCCAGCACCACGTCGCCCGGAGCGATCTTGGTGCCGTCGATGATCTTGGACTTTTCCACCGCGCCGACCGCGAAACCGGCCAGGTCGTACTCGCCGGCCGGGTACATGCTCGGCATTTCAGCGGTTTCACCGCCGATCAGCGCGCAACCGGCTTGCTCGCAACCGGCCGCCACGCCCTTGATGACGTCGGTGGCGATCGCCAGGTCCAGCTTGCCGCAGGCGAAGTAGTCGAGGAAGAACAGCGGCTCGGCGCCCTGCACCAGGATGTCGTTGACGCTCATTGCCACCAGGTCGATGCCGACCGTGTCGTGGCGATTCAGCTCGAAGGCCAGCTTGAGCTTGGTGCCCACGCCGTCGGTGCCGGACACCAGCACCGGCTCCTGGTACTTCTTGCTGATCTCGAACATGGCGCCGAAACCACCCAGGCCACCCATCACGCCTTCGCGCATGGTGCGCTTGGCAAAGGGCTTGATCGCTTCGACTAAAGCATCGCCCGCGTCGATATCGACGCCGGCGTCACGGTAGGACAGGGAAACATTAGAAGTTTGGCTCATGGTGTATTTCGCAGCGGAGGCGGTAAAATAGAAGGCGGAGACCTGTTTCGAACACAATTCAAGGGAATTGCGCCGAAAAGCGCGAAAAACCTGCGCCGACCCGGTCAATCCGCTATTTTATCAAAATGCCCCGTCCAACAGCCTTTTTTAACCATCTAATTCGAATTCCATGCCATTTCCCCTCTCGTTAGAGCAAAAGCAAACGGCATTTTGGGTGGCAATCTGGGCGGCGTTCTTCCTGTTGCTGGTGACTTTGGGACCGGTGCTGACGCCGTTCCTGGCCGCCGCCATCATCGCCTACGCCCTCAATCCGGGCGTCGATCGGCTGGACCGGCTGCGCTGGCGCCGCATCGGCATGCCGCGCGCACTGTCGGTGCTGATCGTGGTGTTGTTGTTCTTTGCCGCGATCGGTGCGCTATTCCTGATTGTGATGCCGGTGCTGCAAAGAGAGGCGCCGATGCTGCAGGCGCAGATCCCGGCTTTCCTGGCCAAGTTGAATGACGCCTTGGCGCCCAAACTTCACGAGATGGGCCTGAAGGTGCGCCTGGACAGCGACGGCATCCGTAAGATCGTCAGCCAGCAGATGGCCACCAGCGGCGACGAAATCTGGAGCGCGGTGCTGGCCTCGGCCAAGGTTGGCGGCACCGCGGTGCTGGGCTGGATCGCCACCGGGGTCTTGATCCCGGTGGTGCTGTTCTACCTGCTGCTGGACTGGCACCAGATGCTGGCCCGTATCGCCGGCGCCGTGCCGCGCCGCTGGATCGCCCCGACCATGGCCATGGCCGGCGAAGTCGACACCCTGCTGGCCCAGTACCTGCGCGGCCAGCTGCTGGTGATGCTGGTGCTGGCCGTGTACTACTCGGCCGGCCTGGCGATCGCCGGCTTCGACGTGGCGCTGCCGGTCGGTATCATCACCGGCCTGCTGGTGTTCATTCCCTACCTGGGCTTCGGCCTGGGCCTGATCCTGGCGCTGATCTCGGCCGTGCTGCAGTTCTCCGACTGGAGTGGCCTGGTGGCGGTGGCCATCATCTACGGCTGCGGCCAGATTATCGAAGGCTTTTTCCTGACGCCGCGCCTGGTGGGCGAGCGTATCGGCCTCAATCCGCTGGCGGTGATCTTTGCGCTGTTGGCGTTTGGCCAGCTGTTCGGCTTTGTCGGCGTGCTGCTGGCATTGCCCGCGTCGGCGGTGCTGATGGTCGCTTTTAAGCACCTGCGCCGCCACTACCTGAGCAGCAGCTTCTATAATGCGTAACGTGATACAGAAAACCGTTATGCAAAAGACCAGAAACACCTTCCGACCAGGACGAACGCCATGAAACAGCTGGTGCTCGATTTAGGCGCGGACCCGGTGCACAGCCTCGAATCGTTCGAGGTGGGCCACAATGCCGAGGCGGCGGCGCTGCTGGCGCAATTCGCCGCGCGCAGCTCGCGCGAGCACTTCGCCTACCTGTGGGGCGAGGGCGGCGTCGGCAAGTCGCACCTGCTGAAGGCGCTGGCCGCCACCGAGGGCGGCCCCGGCCCGGACGGCGCCCCGCTGCGCGCGCGCTACATCTCGCCGTTCTCGATCGAGTCCGAATTCGTGTATTCGCCGCAAGTGGACCTGTACCTGCTGGACGACTGCGAAAAGCTGTCGCCGCTGGCACAGATCGACGCTTTTGCCCTGTTCAACGAAATCCGCGCCAGTCAGGCCTTCATGGTCTGCAGCGGCGCCGTGGCACCGGCCGTGCTGCCGGTGCGCGAGGACTTGCGCACCCGCATGGGCTGGGGCCTGATCTACCAGATCCACGGCCTGACCGACGACGAAAAGGTGGCGGCGCTGAGCGCCGCCGCCAGCGCCCGCGGCTTGACGCTGTCGCCCGGCGTGTTACCCTACTTGCTTTCGCATTTTCGGCGCGACATGCGCTCGCTGTCGTCGATGCTCGATTCGCTGGACCAGTATTCCCTTGAAACCCAACGCCCGATCACCCTGCCGCTGCTGCGCGAGTGGTTGCAGGCGGAAGCGAAAGAATGATGAAGCTCGCCCTGTTTGACCTCGACCATACGCTGCTGCCGATCGACTCCGATTACGAGTGGGGGCAGTTCCTGGTCCGCATCGGCGCCGTCGATGCGGCCGAATTCGCGCGCCGTAACGACGAATTCTTCGCCCAATACCAGGCCGGCACGCTGGACCCGGTGGAATACCTGGAATTCTCGCTCGGCACGCTGGCCCGGTTCAATCGCGCACAGCTGGACGCGATGCAGGCCCAGTACATGGCCGAAGTGATCACGCCGGCGATCCGCCCGTCCGCGCGCGCGCTGCTGCAACAGCACCTGGACGCCGGCGATTTGGTGGCCATCGTCACCGCCACCAACAAATTCGTCACCGCGCCTATCGCCAAGGCGCTGGGCGTCGAGCACCTGATTGCGGCGATCCCGGAACTGGACGCCGACGGCCGTCCGACCGGCAAGCTGCTGGGCTTCCCGACCCAGGGTGCGGGCAAGGTGACCTGCACCAAGGCCTGGCTGACCAAGCTGGGACTGTCCCTGGATGGCTTCGAATCCAGCCATTTCTACAGCGATTCGCACAACGACATCCCGCTGCTGTCCGTTGTCACCCACCCTGTTGCGACCAACGCCAACGCCACGCTGAAGACCCATGCTTTGGCAAACGGCTGGCCATTACTCGACCTATTCAATGATTAAGAAACTGATCCGCAAAATCCTGGGCACCAAAAATAACAAGGGTCGCGACACCAGCACGCCGGTCGTGCTTGGCCCCGACCAGCATGGCATCGACCCGCGCCTGCTGTCGTCGAACGCCATCCGCGTCACCAGCACCTTGCAGGAAGCCGGCTTTGAAGCCTTCGTGGTGGGCGGCGCCGTGCGCGACCTGCTGCTGAACGTCAAGCCGAAAGACTTTGACATCGCCACCAACGCCACGCCGGAGCAGGTGCGCAAGTTGTTCCGGCGCGCCTTCATCATCGGCAAGCGCTTCCAGATCGTGCACGTGATGTTCGGCCAGGACCTGCTGGAAGTGACCACCTTCCGCGGCACCACCTCGGACAACGCGCCCAAGGACGAACATGGCCGCGTCCTGCGCGACAACACCTTCGGCTCGCAGGCGGAAGACGCGGTGCGGCGCGACTTCACCATCAACGCCATGTACTACAACCCGGCCACGCAGCAGGTGCTGGACTACCACGGCGGCATCGAAGACATCCGCGCCAAGACGCTGCGCATCATCGGCCAGCCCGAAGCGCGCTACCGCGAAGACCCGGTGCGCATGCTGCGCGTGGTGCGCTTTGCCGCCAAGCTGAAATTCACCATCGAGCAGACCACCGCCGCGCCGATACCGGTGATGGCGCCGCTGATCAACAACGTGCCGGCCGCGCGCGTATTCGACGAGATGCTCAAGCTGCTGATGAGCGGCCATGCGATGGCCTGTCTGCAGCAACTGCGCAAGGAAGGCCTGCACCACGGCCTGCTGCCCTTGCTGGACGTGGTGATGGAACAGCCGCTGGGCTTCAAGTTCGTCACGCTGGCGCTCGATTCGACCGACGCCCGCATCCATGCCGGCAAGACCGTGTCGCCGGGCTTCCTGTTTGCATCGCTGCTATGGCATCAGGTGCTGGAGAAGTGGGAAGCCTACAAGGCGGCCGGCGAGTTCCCGATTCCGGCGCTGCACCTGGCGGCCGACGACGTACTCGATTCGCAGACCGAGAAGCTGGCCTTGCAGCGCAAGATCGGTTCCGACATGCGCGATATCTGGGCCATGCAGCCGCGCTTCGAGCGCCGCCAGGGCAAGACGCCATACAAGCTGCTGGAGCATCCACGCTTTCGCGCCGGCTACGACTTCCTGCTGCTGCGCTGCGCGTCCGGCGAGATCGAGGCCGACCTGGGCGACTGGTGGAGCGCATTCTACGAAGGCGACGAGGGTGAGCGCGAACGCCTGGTCGCCACCGCCAATTCGCCAGCCGGCGGCGCCAAGCGCAAGCGCCCGCCGCGCCGCGGTGGCCGCAGCAAGAGCGGTGCGGGTGCGGACGGCGCGGGCGAAGCGCGCGACGACGGCGGCAGCGCCGACTAAGCTGTGAGCATCGCGAGTACCACCGGCGCGACGGGCGCGATCGCCTATATCGGCATCGGCGCCAACCTGGGCGACGCCCGCGCCAACGTGGCCGACGCCGTCGAACGCCTGCGCCGCCTGCCCGGCTGCGAACTGCAGGCCGTCTCCGCCCTGTACCGCAGCGCGCCCATCGATTCCAGCGGCGACGATTACATCAACGCCGTCGCCCGCCTCGCCACCACGCTGGACGCCGAAGCGCTGCTGCTGGCCCTGCACGCAATCGAACTGGCGCACGGCCGCGAACGCCCCTACCGCAACGCGCCGCGCACCTTGGACCTGGACGTGCTGCTGTACGGCGAAGAACAGATCAACCGCCCGACGCTGACCGTGCCGCATCCGCGCATGACCGAGCGCGCTTTCGTGCTGGTGCCGCTGCTGGAACTGGCGCCTGGAATCAGCGTGCCCGGCAAGGGCCCGGTACAGCATTATCTTGCCGGCGTCGCCGATCAAGGCATCAACAAGCTGGCCTGAAAACCCATTTTTGACCGCCTCCGGCACGCCTGCAGACAAAGGTCTACACTAGCGCCGTCGGCACTTACTAATTTCGAGGATACCCATGTCTGGTTATTTGCAAGGAAACGAACTGGCAGCAAGCCAACAGCCTGCCGCCGCTGCGGCGCCAGCACCGTCCAAGCCGGTCGCAAGCAAGGCCGTCACCATCCCATCGCTGAACGCGCTGCGTGCCGCCGGCGAAAAAATCAGCATGCTGACTTGCTATGACGCCAGCTTCGCCTCGCTGATGGACCGCTGCGGCGTGGAAGTGCTGCTGATCGGCGATTCGCTGGGCATGGTCTGCAACGGCCACAGCTCGACGCTGCCGGTGACCGTGGCCGAAGTGGCCTACCACACCGCCGCCGTCGCGCGCGGCAGCAAGTCGGCGATGGTGCTGGCCGACCTGCCCTTCGGCAGCTATGCTACGCCGGAATCGGCCTTCAACAACGCGGTGCAACTGATCCAGGCCGGCGCCCACATGGTCAAGCTGGAAGGCGGCGCCTGGCTGGCAGACACCGTGCGCTTCCTGACCGAACGCTCGGTGCCGGTCTGTGCGCATCTGGGCCTGACGCCGCAATCGGTGCACACGCTGGGTGGCTACAAGGTGCAGGGCAAGACCATCGAAAGCGCCGACCTGCTCAAGGCCGATGCGCTGAAGCTGCAGGCCGCCGGCGCCGCGATGCTGGTGCTGGAGGCTATCCCTTCGCAGCTGGGCAAGGAAGTCACCGACCTGCTGGCGATACCGACCATCGGCATCGGCGCGGGCCCGGACTGCTCCGGCCAGGTGCTGGTGATGCACGACCTGCTGGGCGTCTTCCCAGGCCGCAAAGCGCGCTTCGTGAAGAACTTCATGGAAGGCCAGACCAGCATCGACGCCGCCGTCGCCGCCTACGTCGCTGCCGTCAAAGACGGCAGCTTCCCGGCGCTGGAGCACTGCTTCTAAGGGAGTTAGTCAAGATCGGCCAGCGTCCGCTCGGCCTGCCTCCACGGCAGCCGGCGGCCGGCGGCCGCTATCGCGCCTGCGCTGATACGCCGCCCGCGCCAGCTGTGTTGATACCTTCCCGCTGCCGGCCATCTCGGGCACCAGCGAGCGTGTTGCGCGTACCTCGACGCCTTCAGCTTGCGCAGCGTCTCGCAAATCCTGGCCGCACCTCAGCAGCGGGCAATTTTCGCTGGCCGCCACGGCCAGTGCAAGGACATCGTCGCGTCCCGGCCGGCGGTGGCGTCCGGAAGAGCTCTTGCCCTCGCATGATTTTCTCCAGCACCGTACGATTGCGGTTCGCACTAAATTAAACAAGTTATCAATTTGCACACCCGGGTTCCATCTGCATCAAGTACGGCGCCGAAGTGCCGGGTTTCAGTCTGTCGGCAGCAGTGCACGCACACAGGCGTCGATCGCTGCCAGCAGACGGGTCACATCTTCGCGCGTCGTTTGCGGGCAGACCAGCAGCATGTTGTGGAAGGGTGTGATCAGCAGGCCGCGGTTGAGCAGGTAGAGGTGGATCACCCGCTCCAGCGCGCTGTCCTGGCCTGACGCTGCCTGGCTGCCGTTATGCGGTGGCTGGGGCGAGAATTGGAACTCGGTGCGCGCGCCGACCTGGGTGACGCACCATGGCAGCCGGTGGCGCGCGACGACATCGCGCAGACCGTCCGCCAGCTGGGCGGCCAGGGTGAACATCTGCTGGTATGCGCCCTGCGTCATTACCTGCTCCAGATTGGCGCGCATCGCGGCCATGGCGAACATGTTCGCGCTGAGCGTGGTGCCGACGCCGGAGTGGCCAGGCGGCGCATCGCGCTTGGCTTGCTCGACCTTGCGCGCCAGCTCCCGCGTCATGCCATATGCCGCGCAGGCGATACCGCCGCCCATGGGCTTGCCGAGCACCAGCGCGTCCGGCTGCAGGCCGTGAGCGCGGGCATAACCGCCGGGACCGCTGCTGATGGTGTGGGTTTCGTCCAGTACCAGCAAGGCGCCGTGCTTGCCGATGATGGACTGCGCCGCTTCCCAGTAGCCGGACTGCGGCAGCACCATGCCGATGTTGGTCATGACTGGCTCGGCCAGCACGCAGGCCACATCACCTTGCGCCAGCGCGGCCTCCAGTGCGGGCAAATCATTGAACTCCACGACCACCGTATGTGCGCTCAGGTCGTGCACCTGGCCCAGCAGGCTGTCGCGCTGGGTCGGCACGCCGTCGATCAGATCGACGAAGACATCGTCCACCGTGCCGTGATAGCAGCCGTTAAACACCAGCACCTTGCTGCAGCCCGTCGCAGCACGAAGCCAGCGCAGCATGAAGCGGTTGGCGTCCGATGCCGACAGCGCAAACTGCCAGTATGGCAAGCCGAAGCGGCGCGCCAGTTCGGCGGCCACCGGGGCGGCGTCTTCAGAGGGCAACATGACGCTGTAGCCGCGCGTGGCTTGCCGGGCGATGGCAGCGGCCACCGGCGCCGGCGCGTGGCCGAACATGGCAGCCGTGTCGCCCAGGCAGAAGTCGACATACTCGTGGCCGTCTGCATCGCGCAAGCGCGCGCCGCAGGCCTCGGCCACGGTCAACGCGAAGGGCGTGGACCAGTCCCGCATCCAGTGCATCGGCACGCCAAACAGCATGTGGCCAGCCGCCTGCGCGGCCAGTTCGGCAGACCTGGGATTACGGGCCACATAGGCTGCGCACTCGGCCTTGCCTAGCGCCTGCGCGCGCGCCCAGCTGACGCCGTGGCGCAGCGAACCGGCCGCGTTGCTGTCGTTCATGATGCCCCCTATACCAACAGCATCAGATGCTCACGCTCCCAAGAGCTGATTACCCGGCTGTAGGTCGCAAATTCCAGCTCCTTGACTTCACAGAAGGCTTGCACGAACAGCTCGCCCAACATCTCGCTCAGCGGTTTGCATTCGCGCAGGCGCAGGATGGCGTCTTCCAGATTGCGCGGCAGCTGGTCATGCACATGCTCGGCGCTGTCGGCGGTCGGCGGGGACGGCGTCAGTGCCTGCGTCATGCCAAGATAACCGCAGGCCAGCGTGGCGGCCATCGCCAGATAGGGATTGACGTCCACGCCCGGCACACGGTTCTCGACGCGGCGGTTCAGCGGCGCCGAATTCGGAATGCGGATGCCGCAGGTCCGGTTGTCATAGCCCCAATGCACATTGGTCGGCGCCGACATGAAGCGCGACAGTCGCCGGTAGGAATTGACGTGCGGCGCCAGCAGCAGCGTGGCGGCGGCCGTATACTTTTCCAGCCCGGCGATATAGTTGAAGAACAATGCACTGGCCTGGCCGTCCGGCAGACTGAAAATATTCTCGCCGCTGGCCGCATCGAGCACACTCTGGTGGATGTGCATCGCGCTGCCCGGCTCCGTCTCCATCGGTTTGGCCATGAAAGTGGCAAAGATCCCATGCCGCAGCGCCGTCTCGCGCACGGCGCGCTTGAACAGGAATACGCGGTCGGCCAGTTCCAGCGCGTCGCCGTGCGCGAAGTTGATCTCCATCTGGCCGGCACCGGCTTCATGGATCAGCGTTTCCACGCCCAGGTCGTGCTGCTTGCAGAAGGTAGACAGTTCCAGGAAGAACGGATCGAAATCGTTGACCGCATCGATGGAATACGATTGGCGCCCCGATTCTGTCTTGCCGCTGCGGCCCAGCGGCGGCACCAGCGGCTCATGCGGATTGGAACTGCGCGCCACCAGATAGAACTCCATCTCCGGCGCCACCACCGGCTGCCAGCCGCGCTGCGCATACAACGCCAGCACTTGGCGCAGCACGGCGCGCGGCGACAGCCCGACCGGCGAACCATCGAAGTTCTGGCAATCGTGGATCACCAGCGCCACGTTCTCCGCCGCCCACGGCACCTGGCGCAAGGTAGCCAGATCCGGCATGCAGATCATGTCTGGATCGGTGGCGCCGACGTAGGGCATGTTGTTGGGCTGCTCGCCATTGACGGTATTGAGCAGCACGCTCTTGGGCAAGCGCATCTGGCCTTCGCTGAGGAACAAATCCTTGGGCAGGATTTTCCCCCGGGCGATGCCGGTCATGTCGGCGATCACGCACTCCACCTCGTGGATGTTACGCTCGCGCAGGAAGTCGCGCATTGCCTGGCTCATGGTCGATTCAGCCTATCTGTATCCAGGTGGTCTTCAGTTCCGTGTATTTGTCTAAGGCGTGCAGCGATTTGTCGCGGCCATTGCCGGACTGTTTATAGCCGCCGAACGGCACGGTGATGTCGTCGCCGTCGTACTGGTTGACGTGCACCGTGCCGGCCCGCAACGCGCGTGCCGTCCGGATCGCCTTGCTCATGTCGGAAGTCCACACGGCGGCCTGCAAGCCATATGGCGTGGCGTTGGCCTGTTTGACCGCTTCCCTTACGTCGCTAAAGCTGAGCACCGACAGCACCGGCCCGAAGATCTCTTCACGCGCGATGGTCATGCTGTTATCGACCTGATCGAACAAGGTCGGCTCGACGTAGTAGCCGCCGCTGTCAGTGCGCGCCTGGCCACCTCCGGCCAGCAGTTTGGCACCGTCCTGCTTGCCCTTCTCGATATAGCCAAGCACCGTTTTCAGCTGCGTCGCGTCGACGATGGCGCCCATCACCGTGGCCTCGTCCAGCGGATCACCTGGCTCGAAGGCGGGCACCATGGTCAGCGCCTTTTCGATGAAGCGCTCCTTGATCGACGCTTCCACGAACAGGCGCGAAGGCGCATTGCAGCTTTCGCCCTGGTTGAAATAGATCGAGCCGATGGCCGCCGCTATCGCGCCGTCCAGATCAGGGCAATCTGCGCAGACGATGTTGGCCGACTTGCCGCCCAACTCGGTCCAGGCCCGCTTCAGGTTGGACTGGCCGGCCATCTGCATGATCTGCTTGCCCACGCGCGTGGAGCCGGTAAAGCCGATGCAGTCCACGTCCATGTGCAATGCCAGCGCCGCGCCGGCTTCGGCGCCATAGCCCGGCAGCACGTTGAACACGCCCGGCGGCAGGCCCGCCTCCAGCGCGATTTCGGCCAGCCGCAATGCGCTCAGCGGCGATTTCTCCGACGGTTTCAGCACCACGCTGTTCCCGGCGGCCAGCGCCGGGGCGATCTTCCACGCAGCCATGATCATCGGATAGTTCCACGGCACGATGGCCGCCACCACCCCGACCGGCTCGCGCGTGATCAGCGCCAGGCTGTTGTCGGCGGTCGGCGCGATCTCGTCGTACACCTTGTCGATCGCCTCGCCATACCAACGCAGGCAGTTGGCGGTAGCGCCGACGTCCACGCTCAGGCTGTACTTGATCGGCTTGCCCATGTCCAGCGTCTCCAGCAGCGCCAGCTCCTTGCCGTTCTGCTGCACCAGGTCCGCGAAACGGATCATCACGCGCTTGCGCTGCGCCGGCGATTTGCCCGCCCAGCGCCGGTCCTCGAACGCGGCGCGGGCCGCGGCCACCGCCGCATCCACGTCGGCGCCGTCGCAGCGCGCCACCTGGCCGAGATTGCGGCCGTCGATGGGCGAGAGCTTGTCGAAGCGCTGCTCGCCCCGCGACCATACCCGCTCGCCGTTGATGAATGCGCGGCCATCGATGGCCAGCGACTGCGCCTGCTCATGCCATGTCGTCGTCATGCCGGTCTCCTTGTCATAACCAACCGCGCTGCTCGATATCGGCGTACGTCATATCCAGGCAGGCGCGTATCAATGTCATCATTTCGTCGATCTGCGCGCGCGTCATCACCAGCGGCGGCGCGATAATCATGCGCTCGCCGACGGCACGCATGATGATGCCATTGTTGAACATGTAGCCGCGGCAGAGCATGCCGACCGCCAGATCGGGGGCGAAGGCCACATTGTCGTGCACCGTCCTGCCCTTGCTGCGCACCAGATTCAATCCGGCAACAAAACCACAGCTGTCGGCATAGCCCACCAGCGGATGATCGGCCAGTGCGGCAAAGCGCTGCTTTAGGTAAGGGCCGGTGTCTTCGGCCACGCGCTGCACCAGCTTTTCTTGTTCAATGATACGGATATTTTCCAGTGCAGCGGCGCACGCTACCGGGTGGCCCGAGTAGGTGAAGCCGTGATTGAATTCGCCGCCCTGCTCGATCAGTACCCTGGCCACGCGCTCGCCCACCAGTACCCCGCCCAGCGGTATGTAACCTGAAGTGACGCCCTTGGCGAAGGTAATCAGATCCGGCTTGATGCCAAACAACTCGGAGCCGAACCATCTGCCCAGCCGCCCGAAGCCGCAGATCACTTCATCGGCGATCAGCAGCACACCGTATTTGTCGCAGATGCGCTGGATCTCGGGCCAGTAGGTCTGCGGCGGGATGATGACCCCGCCCGCGCCCTGCACCGGCTCGCCGATGAAGGCCGCCACCTTGTCCGGCCCAACTGCGAGGATCTTCTGCTCCAGCCATGATGCAGCCTCGATACCGAATTCGTCTTCCGTCATGCCCTTGCCGGACTCCAGATAGTTCGGCTGGCCGATGTGCACGATGCCGGGTATCGGCAAGCCGCCCTGCGCGTGCATGCCCTCCATGCCGCCCAGCGAAGCGCCGGCCACGGTGCTGCCGTGATAGGCGTTGTGGCGGCTGATGATGGTATGGCGCTCCTGGTAACCCAGTACGTCCCAATAGCGGCGCACCATGCGCAAATTAGTGTCGTTGCCCTCCGAGCCGGAGCCGGTGAAGTACACATGGTTGAACTGCGGCGGCGAAACCTCCACCAGCTTGGCCGCCAGCCGCACCGCCGGCACGTTGGTGGTGTTGAAAAAGCTGTTATAGAACGGCAGCGTCTGCATCTGCTGGTAGACCGCTTCCGCAATGCTGGTGCGGCCGTAGCCCACATTCACGCACCACAGGCCAGACATGCCGTCCAACACCTTGTTGCCCTCCGAATCCCACAGATAGATGCCCTCGCCGCGCACCATCACGCGCGCGCCCTTGTCACCCAGCGCCTTGTGGTCGGTGAATGGATGCAAGTAGTGCGCGCTGTCGAGCTTCTGGATGGCGGCGGTATCGTATGTTTCCTGCATAGCGGCTCCTGTTGCAGAAGGTTGGCGATCAGACGTGCAGCAGCAGGTGCTCACGTTCCCACGGGCTGATGACGGTCATGAATTCCTGATGCTCCAGATCCTTGATCGCGGCGTAGACGTCGATGAAGCGCTCGCCCAGAACGGTGCGCAGCTTGTCCTCGGAACGCAGCAGGTGCAGCGCTTCCGGCAGGCCTTGCGGCAGCTCGAACTTCAGGTCGTAGGCGCTGGCTTTGGTCATCGGCGTCGGTTCCAGTTGCTCCACCATGCCGAGGTAACCGCAGGCCAGCGTGACAGCCAGCGCCAGGTAGGGGTTGGCGTCCGCGCCGATGATGCGGTTCTCGATGCGGCGGTCCTGCACGCCGGATTCGGGAATGCGAAAGCCCACGGTGCGGTTGTCCATGCCCCACTGGATGTTGATCGGCGCAGCCGTGTGGCGCACGATGCGGCGGTAGGAATTCACATACGGCGCCACGATCGCCATCGCCGACGGCATGTAGCGTTGCAGGCCGCCGATGTAGTGCTTGAAAATCGGTGCGGCCGATCCATCGTCCGCGCTGAAGATGTTCTTGCCGGTCTTGGCATCGACCACGCTCTGGTGCACGTGCATCGCGGACCCCGGCTCGCCGGCCATGGGCTTGGCCATGAAAGTGGCATACATGTCGTGCTTCAGCGCCGCCTCGCGCAAGGTACGCTTGAAGAAGAACACCTTGTCGGCCAGACCCAAAGGATCGCCATGCAGGAAGTTGATCTCCATCTGGCCGGCGCCGATTTCGTGAATCAAGGTGTCGACGTCCAGGTTCATCATGTCGCAGTAATCGTAGATGTCCTCGAACAGCGGATCGAATTCGTTGACGGCATCGATGCTATAGACCTGGCGGCTGGTTTCGGCGCGGCCGCTGCGCCCGATGGGTGGTTTCAAAGGCAGGTCCGGATCGCTGTTCTTGGCGGTCAGGTAGAACTCCAATTCCGGCGCCACGACGGGCTTCCAGCCCTTGTCGGCGTATAGCTTGAGCACGCGGCGCAGTACCGAGCGCGGCGCGAAATCGACCAGCCGGCCGTCGGCGAAATAGCAATCGTGGATCACCTGCGCGGTCGGGTCGGTGGCCCACGGCACCATGGTGATGGTGGTCGGATCGGCCTTCAAAATCATGTCGCGGTCGGTGGTGGAAATGGCGCGGTCGTAGCCGCCGTCTTCGGTCGGGTAGTTGCCGGTGACGGTCATGCCCAGCACCGCCTCCGGGATGCGCATGCCGCGCTCCTGGGTGAATTTTCCGCGCGGGAGTATCTTCCCGCGCGCCACGCCGGTCAGGTCGGGCACCAGGCATTCAATTTCCGTGACCCGCTTTTCGTTCAGCCACAGGTCCATGTCGGTGTAGGTAAAATTTTCGCGAATAGCCATGAATCTCTCTCGTTTGTCTTGGAAGGTGCTGCAGGTGACTGCGGAGCGATTCGAAGCTAAGGCACGCGTTGCTGTTGATGCGCGCGGCAGGCGTCGCCGAACGCCTTGAACAGTTTCATGGACACGGGATTGTCGGCCAGACGCCACTCGGGATGCCACTGCACCGCCAGCGTGAAGCCGCTGGCGTCGGCCACGCTGTAGGCTTCCACCAGGCCGTCGTCGGCACTCGCTTCCACCGCCAGTCCAGGCGCCAGCGTGGCGACGCCCTGGCCGTGCAGCGAATTGACCATGATCTCGCCAGCGGTATCGAGGATCTGCGCCATCCGGCCGTGCGGTTCCAGCCGCACCCGGTGCGCCGGTCCGTACTGCTCCTCCAGCGATTGCTGTTTGTTCTCGCGATGGTCGGCCATGCCGGTCACCGCATGCACCGCCTGGTGCAGCGTACCGCCCAGCGCTACGTTCACTTCCTGGAAGCCGCGGCAGATCGCCATCAGCGCAATGCCGCGCCGGATCGCCACGCGCACCAGCGGCAATGCGGTGGCGTCGCGCGCGCGGTCCTGCGGCAGGGCCGGGTCCAGCACGTCCTGGCCATACAGGCTGGCGTGCACATTCGATGGCGAGCCGGTCAGCAGGATGCCGTCGGCGATGTCGAGCAGCGCGTCGAAGTCGCTGGCGGCGCCCAACGCAGGGACGATCAGCGGTGCGCACTGCGCCCCCGTCGCCACGGCCGCCACATACTTCAGCTGCGCCGTGTGATACGGATGAGAGCCTATCTGGTTGATACAGGCTGGTACGAGAACTATGGGGCTACGCATCATTTACACCGTTCGTTTCGACGCCGCTGGACATCTTGGATATTACACATGAATTTTAGTTAATCATATGCGGGATTTGGTATCATTGTGAGTGCCACTTGTTGAAAATCGATAGAACCACTTTTAATGCTTCCTGCCTCCGACCTGCTGGCCCACACGCTGGCGGAAACCGAATTCCATCCACGCCTGCCGCAACAGCGCCGCCTGTACGAAGCGGCCAAGGTGGCGATCCACCAGCAGCGGCTCCCCGCCGGCAGCAAGCTGCCCTCCAGCCGCGACCTGGCGCGCGACTTGGGCATCGCGCGCAATACCGTGATCGCCGCGTTCGAGCAGCTGGCGGCGGAGGGCTTTGTCATCAGTGTGCTGGGCAGCGGCACCTATGTGGCGGAGCTGCATGGCGCCGGCATGCGCGATGTTGGATCGGCACCACAGGCGGCCAAGAAGAGCGCCGCGAAGCCCGCGCCGCTATCGCGCCGGGGACGGGAGCTGAGCGCCTTCGCAGCCGGCGCTCGCTATGAGATCCAGCCATTTGCACCGGGCGATGCTGACTTCTCGTCCTTTCCGTTCAAGCTGTGGCAGCGGCTGCAAAACCGCCTCTGGCGCGAAGCGCGCGCCGACCTGCTGGACTACGGCCAGTCCGGCGGCTACCTGCCGCTGCGCCAGGCCATCACCGAATACCTGCGCATTTCGCGCTCGGTGAAGGTCTCGGTCGAGCAGGTGATGATCACCGCCGGCACCCAGCAGTCGCTGGACCTGTGCGCCCAGTTGCTGGCCGACGCGGGCGACACCGCCTGGATCGAAGACCCCTGCTACTGGGGCGCACGACGCGTGTTCGAGGCACGCGACCTGAAGCTCCATCCCGTCACCGTCGACAGCGACGGCATGGCGCTGGAGGAGGACGACCTGGCCGCCGCGCCGCGGCTGATCTACGTAACGCCCTCGCATCAGTATCCGACCGGCGCCGTCATGAGCCTGGCGCGGCGGCGCGAGCTGCTAAATGTCGCCGTGCGCAAGAATGCCTGGATACTGGAAGACGACTACGACAGCGAATTCCGCTACACCGGCCGGCCGCTGGCCGCCTTGCAAGGGCTAGACAGCGACGACCGCGTGCTGTACATGGGCACCTTCTCCAAGGTGCTCTACCCCGGTATCAAGGTCGGCTACCTGGTCGTGCCGCCGGCGCTGGCTCAACCGTTCAAGAATGCGCTGTACGACTTGCAACGCCCCGGCCAGCTGATGGTACAGGCGGCGCTGGCCGACTTCATCGCACTGGGACATTTCACCACCCACATCCGCAAGCTGCGCCAGACCTATGGCGCAAGGCGCGAGCTGCTGCGCCGCACGCTGGTCGCGCAACTGGGGCCGCGGCTGAGCCAGAGCGTGCCCATCTCCAGCGAAGAATCCGGCCTGCACCTGGTGATCGAACTGCCCGATGACGTGGACGACGTGGCGCTGCAACAGCTGGCGGCCGAAGCCGGCATCCAGGTGAAGGCGCTGTCGGCCTACTATCTGGCGCCACCGGTGCGGCGCGGACTGCTGGTCGGCTATGCCTACTGCAGCGCCGAAAAGATCAGTCACTACGGCCGGCTGCTGGCGTCGGTGATCCGCTCGCACGTGGAGCGCTGCTGACCGGGGTGCTGATGCAAGCTTCCGGCATCCACGCCCTGCCCGCAGTGCTGTGGGTGGGCGCGGCGCTGTTTATCGGCTGCGGGTGGTGGGAGCGGCGCAGAAACGTCGGCCCTTAAGCCCTTATTCCGCCTTGGCTGCCGCCGCGATCTGCTTGCGGCGATTGCGTTCGCTGCGCGCCATGTACAGGCTGGAGGCGATCACGCCGATCGACACCACCAGGATGGTCAGTGCGGCCACCGCGTTGACGCGCGGGTCCAGGCCCAGGCGGGCGCGCGAGAAGATCACAATCGGCATGGTCGACGAGCCGGGACCGGACAGGAAGGCCGACAGCACCACGTCGTCCAGCGACAGCGTGAAGGTCAACAGCCAGGCCGAGGCCAGCGCCTGGGTGATGTTGGGCAACGTCACCAGGAAAAATACCTGGTGCGGACGGCAGCCCAGGTCCATCGCCGCTTCTTCCAGCGACTTGCTCATCTCCTGCAGGCGCGATTGCACCACCACCGTCGCATAGGCCATGCCCAGCAGCGTGTGGCCGATCCAGATGGTCAGCATGCCGCGCTCGGGGAAGCCGAAGACCTTCTGCACCGAGACCATCATCAGCAGCAGCGACAGGCCGATGATCACTTCCGGCATCACCAGCGGCGCGCTGGCCATGCCGGAGAACAGCGTGCGGCCCAGGAAGCGCGGGTAACGGTTCAGCGTGAACGCGGCAAAGGTGCCGAGGACCACCGACGAAATGGCGGTCATCAGCGCGATCTTCAGCGACAGGCCGAAACCGCTGATGATCTCGGAGTCGTTCATCAGCTCCGCATACCAGCGGGTCGAAAAGCCGCTCCACACCATGTCCTGGCGCGAGCTGTTGAACGAGAACACCACCAGCATGATGATGGGCAGGTACAGGAACACATAAGCCATGGCCATCCAGCCGAGGCCGAACCAGCGCTGCAAGAAATTAGTCGAGCCGTTCATACGCGGACCTCCTGTTCTGCCTTGTATTTGTTGAAGATCGCCATAGGCACCAGGATCAGCAGGATCACCGCCACCGTCACCGACGAAGCCATCGGCCAGTCGTTATTGGTGAAGAATTCGTCCCACAGCACGTGGCCGATCATCAGCGTCTCCGGGCCACCGAGCAACTCTGGAATCACGTACTCGCCGACCGCCGGAATGAACACCAGCATGGAGCCGGCGATGATGCCGGACTTGGACAGCGGCACCGTGATGCGCCAGAAGGTTTGCAGCGGCGTCGCGCCCAGATCGGCGGCCGCTTCCAGGAAGCGGATGTCCATCTTCACCAGGTTGGCGTACAGCGGCAAAATCATGAACGGCAGGTAGGCGTAGACCATACCGATGATCAGCGAGAACTGGGTGTTCATCATGTGCAGCGGCTCGCTGATCGCGCCTATGCTGATCAGGAAGTGGTTCAGGACGCCGTTGTTGGCCAGGATGCCCTTCCATGCGTAGATACGCAGCAGGAAGGAAGTCCAGAACGGCAGCATCACCATCATCAGCAGCACCGGGCGGATGGTCGGCCTGGCACGTGCCATGAAATAGGCAAACGGGTAGCCGATGGCCAGGCACAGCGCCGTGGTGATCGCGGCGAACTTGATCGAGCTGAGATAGGTCAGGCTATACAGGTCGTCCTGCGCGATGAACAGGTAGTTGGAGACTTTGATCTTCAGCGTGATGACGCCGTCCACCAGCGTCATCAAGGTGCCGAAGGGGTTGCCGCCCGCATCGGCGTCGGTGAAGCTGATGCGCATCACAATCAGGAACGGCACCAGGAAGGCAAACGTCAGCCACAGAAATGGAACGGCGATGACGAGCCGGCGGCCGGTAAAAATTTTCTTCAACATGGCGTGGCCTCGCCTCAGCTGGTCAGGACGACGGTGTCGGCGCCATCCCACCACGCAAACACGCGCTGGTCGCGCTGCAGTTGGCCGTCGCCGTGGCGCTGGGCGTTGGTGCGAGAGACTTTCATGTCCATGCCGCTGTCCAGGTGCACGTGGTACTGGGTCTGGTTACCGAAATAGGAAATCGCCGTGACTTTGCCGGCCACGCAGTTGTAACCCCTCTCGGCGGCGCTGGCGCGCTGTTCGACGCTCGGTGGGTCCAGTTGCAGGCAGATTTTTTCAGGCCGCACTGCGACCGACACTTCCATGCCAATGGTGCCGGTGATGCCGTGCGGGATGAAGTGCTTGCCTTCGGCCGTATCCACGATGACGTGGTCCGGTTCATCGGCCACCACGCGGCCGTTGAACATGTTGACGCTGCCGATGAAGTCCGCCACGAAGCGGCAGTTCGGCGTTTCGTAGATTTCGCCCGGCGCACCGACCTGCAGAATGCGCCCTTCGCTCATCACGGCGATGCGGGTCGCCATGCTCATGGCCTCGTCCTGGTCATGGGTCACCATCACGCAGGTCACGCCGACCTGCTCGATGATGTTCACCAGTTCCATCTGGGTGCGCTCGCGCAGCTTCTTGTCGAGGGCGCCCAGCGGCTCGTCCAGCAGCAGCAGTTGCGGACGCTTGGCCAGGCTGCGCGCCAGCGCCACGCGCTGCTGCTGGCCGCCCGACAGCTGATGCGGCTTGCGCTTGGCGTATTGGCTCAGCTGCACCAGCGCCAGCATCTGCTCGACGCGCACGCTGATCTCGTCCTTGGGCAGGGCGTCGCGGCGCAGGCCGAAGGCGATGTTGTCCCACACAGTCAGGTGCGGGAACAGCGCGTAGGACTGGAACATCATGTTGATCGGACGCTGATAGGGCGGCACGCTGACGATGTCCTTGCCCGCCAGCTGGATCTGGCCCGAAGTCGGCGTCTCGAAGCCGGCCAGCATGCGCAGCAAGGTCGATTTGCCGCAGCCCGAGCTGCCCAGCAGCGCGAAGATTTCGCCTTTATTGATGGTGACCGACACATCGCTCACGGCGCGCACGCCGTCAAATTCTTTGACCAGGTTACTGATCAGGAGGAAGGGCTGGTCTATCGTCATAGTATCGAAATATCAATAATAATAAAAAGGTCAGAAAACCACGCTAAAACGGCGGCCAGGGGCGTGGCCGCCGTTACGGAACCCGTGATTATAAATGCAGCGCCGGGGATGGGGAATCAGACATGTAACAACAGATGCTCGCGCTCCCACGGGCTGATGACGGTCATGAACTCCTGGTGCTCCAGCTCCTTGATGGCCGTGTAGACGTCGATGAAGCGCTCGCCCAGCACGCCGCGCAGCTTGTCTTCGCCGCGCAACTGCTGCAGCGCTTCCGGCAGGCCTTGCGGCAGTTCGAAAGCGCGGTCGTAGGCGCTGTCGGTGGTCATCGGGGTCGGTTCGATCTGCTCGATCATGCCCAGGTAGCCGCACGCCAGCGTCACCGCCATCGCCAGGTAGGGGTTGGCGTCGGCGCCGATGATGCGGTTTTCGATGCGCCGTTCCTGCACCCCGGAGATCGGCACGCGAAAGCCCACGGTACGATTGTCCATGCCCCATTGGATGTTGATCGGCGCGGCCGTGTGGCGCACGATGCGGCGGTAGGAATTCACATACGGCGCGACGATCGCCATCGCCGACGGCATGTAGCGCTGCAGG